>QWCT01000628.1_pt1 | contig 21952 bp, 21 predicted proteins | sample 1972681 | NCBI WGS metagenome assembly QWCT01 (sample SAMN09866701, study PRJNA288562) | Human oral metagenome isolate pre3_saliva, whole genome shotgun sequencing... | isolation source: mouth | host: Homo sapiens | place: USA: California | reverse complement strand
TTTCGGTTAATTCTTTATGATATTAACAGATAATAAAACTTTTTAATTTTTTTCATAATGTGGCTTGTCGCTCCCTAGGCAAGCCATTCTCCCTTTTAAAGAGTTGAAAGACTCTTTTGTTATTTGTATATAAGATTAGATATAAACAAGCAAGAAATTGCTTAGAACTTAATTTAGTTCACCCGAAAAACGTGTTCCCCAAACACGTTTTTTTATTATATTTTAAAACAAAAAAACCTCAGACATATGTCTGAGATTTTTCATCATTTATTATGCAGCTCTTCTATACCCTGCTCTTTGGGCTGCCTCTTCTGAACTAAAGACTAATAGGTTTTTAGCTGCAATATTATTGTAAGAAGGATGTGTTGGTGTATAGTAATAACCATTCTTTTTACTAGCTCTAACAATAACCTTTCTAGGTTGTTGTACCTGTTGTTGTGATTGTTGATTTTGAGCTACTTGAACAACTTCTTTTTTTTCACTATCACTTTCATCTATTCTTTTTTTAGATGGGGATGGCGGAGCTATTTGTTGTTCTTTATGTTCTGTTGAATTTTCTTCTTTTTTCTCTTCAGAAGATTGTTCTTCTACTTTTTTATCACGCTCTTCTTTTTTCTCTTGGAAAGTTTTTCTTTGTTCTTCTTTTCTAGCTTCACTAAAATGATTTGTCATTAGCATTGTTAACATCATAACAAGTGCACTTACAGCACCTAAGACAACTTTTTTCAAACGCGTTTTTCGTTGAATAAGTTTTACAATAGGTGGACATAATAGTATAAAACTTAATACAAATACGACAATAGCGTATCTAATACCATGAGTAAACACCATGCTAAGTGATATTATCATAAATACTAAAAAGATAAACCACAAAATAACTTGTCCATGTTCTTTCATGAATTTATTCACAATATTTCTCCTTAAAAATAATCACCTATCTATTTTAACACTTTCTTAGCTAATAGACAATTATTTTTATAAATAACTAATTCACATGGCATCTAACTCTTCCGACATGAACATATGTTTATAATTATTTTCTAGAAATAACCATAGAGATGCCTTGACCTCCACCTATACAAAGTGAGCATAGTCCTTTTTCTTTATTATCATTTATTAATGCATGCACTAATGTAACTAAGACACGACAACCGCTTGCTCCTATAGGATGTCCTAAAGCTATTGCCCCACCACGCGTATTAACCTTAGTTACATCCAGGTTTAATAATCGCGTTACAGCTATAGATTGTGCTGCGAAGGCTTCGTTCATTTCGAATAAATCAATATCCTCAATATTCAAGTTTAATTTTTCTAACACTTTTTGCGTTGCAGGAACAGGTCCTAAGCCCATTACCTTATTATCTAAACCTGTTGAAGCATAGCCTTCAATGTAACAAAGAATATCTAAACCTAGCTCTTTGGCACGTTTTTCACTCATTAGAATAACACAAGCAGCTCCATCATTAATTCCTGAAGCATTCCCCGCTGTCACAGTTCCATCTTTTTTGAAAGATGGTCTCAGTTTAGCTAGACTTTCTAAGTTACTATTAGCACGAACATATTCATCCGTATTAAATGTAATCTCCTCACGTCTAGTTTTAATAGTTATAGGTACAATTTCATCAACAAATAGATTATTTTCAATCGCTGAAGCCGCCTTTTTTTGACTCGCTAGAGCAAATTCATCTTGTTCTTCTCTTGTAATACCGTATTGCTCCGCAATATTTTCGGCAGTAATACCCATGTGATAATTCTCAAAAGCATCTGTCAGACCGTCATTAATTATAGTATCTTCTAATTCAAAGCTACCTAGTTTTTGACCAAAACGAGCATTTTTCGTATAATGTGGCGCCGCACTCATATTCTCTACTCCACCACAAACTACGATATCATTGTCTCCTACCATAATAGATTGAACTCCAAGAACAACACTCTTTAATCCTGATCCGCAAACTTTATTCACAACAAAGGCGCTTTTCTCTTTTGGAATACCTGCATTAACAGCAATTTGTCTTGCTACATTCTGCCCAAGACCAGTCTGCAATACATTACCGAATATAATTTCATCAACAAGATTTGGATCAAGATTTACACTTTCTAATGCTTGTTTTACAAGATCTCCACCGATTTTCGCTGCAGAAACATCTTTTAAACTCCCTCCAAAACTTCCTATAGCAGTTCTTTTCGCACTTACAATAGCAACTCTATTCATGTTTTTTTCTCCTAAATTTAGTTTACTAGTATATTTTACTATAAAAAATAGACTTCATCAAATAATGTAATAAAACTGAGCCGATCATAAAAATTACACTATTGTAACATCCAATAAATATTTTCGTAATATAAATGTAATATATTTGTAACAATAGATTGTTTTTTGTAATTTTAGGATGTATAATATAAATATAAAGAAGTTATACAAAAGAAGGTGGATAATATGAACAAACTTCTAAAAACAACAGGTATATTTATTTTAGGAATAGGACTTATAACTGGTTGTACAGATAAGGTTGCACAAGAAATTGATAGTAACAACAATAACATAACTAGTGAAGTAACTACTAGCAAAGAAACACCAACTTCTTTAACTAAGCCACAAAAAGAAGATGAACATATTAAACAGACAGATACTAACGTTGGTACCAATATTATTAATAACAATCCTACAACTCAGGTAGCAACTCCTACTAGAAAAAATACTACAAGCCAACAAATTACTCAAAATGGAAAACACAACCTAGCCAAAGCCGGAGAGATTTTACAACCTATGGCATACGGAATGTTAAATCTAAAAGGTAGCAGCACCGCCAATGTGGTGCGATTTATCGCTAGTAACGACGGTAGCAATAACGTAGTAAAACAAATAAACTTAACTAAAGTATTAGACTTACTAAATACATACAATGCACAAACATTCCATAAACAAGACGTACTACAAAGATTACAAAATGATAAAGAAATTGAATTTGTTCAATTAAATAATAGAGTTACTGATTTTAGCAAACAAAACTTAGAAAAATTGATGAATCATAAAAATAAAGTTGTATATCTCGCTAAAGATCAAATATTCTTAACTAAAAGTGATATTGGATACGGAGGTGCTGCTGATGCAATCTTCATGCCGGTGAAAAAATGGGAAGTTAAAGGAGACAGAGTACTTATTCCATACGAAAATATCGCTACTAGAAAACCAGTAGGTATGATGACACTTCGCTTAAACAATAAAAACTACGAAAGTGGAGAAAATAGAACAGTGTATTACGTAGAAAAATTCGAATTATATTAAAAAAACAAAAGACATCGTCATTTCACATGGCGATGTTTTTTTACGTTAAATTAAAATCGATATCCAAAGAACCTCTTTATTGAAATAATATAAAAATAGGTAACCGACTTAAGTTCTCCTTTTGTCAGTTACCTACATAGATTCCTATTTAATATTACTGAGATTTGCTAGTTTTCTAATAAAAGGATTTGATAAATAATAGTCTTATTATTTAACCATTTTCTTTACATCATCAATAGCATCTTCTGCAGCTTCTTTTACATCTTCTGCCACTTCTTTTACTTTAGAAAATAGTTTCCCAGCGAATCCTTCTTCTTCAACAGCTTCTTTAGCATCCTCTGCTTTCTCTTCTACAGCATCTTTCACATCTTCTGCTTTGTCTGCTGCTTCATCTTTAACATCTTCTGCTACTTCTTTTGCATCTTCCACTTTGTCTTCTGCTCCGTCTTTCACGTCTTCCGCTACTTCTTTTGCGTCTTCTACTTTATCTGCTGCTGCATCTTTTACATCTTCTGCTTTGTCTGCTGCTTCATCTTTCACGTCTTCCGCTATTTCTTTTGCGTCTTCTACTTTATCTTCTACAGCATCTTTTACGTCTGCTGCTTTGTCTGCTGCTTCATCTTTCACGTCTTCTGCTACTTCTTTTGCGTCTTCTACTTTATCTTCTACAGCATCTTTTACATCTTCTGCTTTGTCTGCTGCTGCGTCTTTAACGTCTTCCGCTACTTCTTTTGCGTCTTCTACTTTATCTTCTACAGCATCTTTTACGTCTGCTGCTTTGTCTGCTGCTGCGTCTTTAACGTCTTCCGCTACTTCTTTTGCGTCTTCTACTTTATCTTCTACAGCATCTTTTACGTCTACTGCTTTATCTGCTGCTCCATCTTTTAATTCTGCTGCTTTTTCTACTACTGCATCTTTTACATCTGCCGCTTTATCCGCTACTACACTAGCTACATTTTTTACACCGTCAAATGCATCTTCTGCTGCTTCTTTTACTTTTGAAACTACTTTTTCTGCGAATCCTTCAGCTTGTAATTTTTCGTTACCTGTTAATTTTCCTAATCCTTCTTTTACTGAACCTTTTAATTGATCAAATTTGTTTTCTAATGACATAATAGTGCCTCCTAAATATTATTCTTTATTTATCTTTTTTTACCATGTTTTTTACGCCGTCATAAGCATCTTCTACGGCATCTTTAGCATCCTCTGCAGCCTCTTTCACTTTTGAAAATAGTTTTCCCGCGAACCCTTCATTTGCTTTGTCAGATGCTACTTCTTTTGCTTCTTCTGCTTTGTCTGCAGTTGCTTCTTTTGCTTCTTCTGCCTTGTCTGCTGTTGTTTCTTTTACATCTTCTGCTTTTTCTACTACTGCTTCCTTAGCTTCCGATGCTACTTCTTTTGCTTCTTCTACTTTGTCTGCTGTTGCTTCTTTTACATCTGATGCTTTTTCTACTACTGCTTCCTTAGCTTCTGTCGCTACTTCTTTCGCTTCTTCTACTTTGTCTGCTGTTGCTTCTTTTGCATCTGATGCTTTTTCTACTACTGCTTCCTTAGCTTCCGATGCTATTTCTTTCGCTTCTTCTACTTTGTCTGCTGTTGCTTCTTTTGCGTCTTCTGCTTTTTCTACTACTGCTTCCTTAGCTTCCGATGCTATTTCTTTCGCTTCTTCTACTTTTTCTGCTGCTGCATCTTTTGCGTCTTCTGCTTTTTCTACTACTGCTTCCTTAGCTTCCGATGCTACTTCTTTCACTTCTTCTACTTTGTCTGCAGTTGCTTCTTTTACATCTGATACTTTTTCTACTACTGCTTCCTTAGCTTCCGATGCTACTTCTTTCGCTTCTTCTACTTTATCTGCTGTTGCTTCTTTTACATCTGATGCTTTTTCTACTACTGCATCTTTTACATCTACAGCTTTATTTACCACTGCATCTTTTACATCTACAGCCTTATCTACAACTACTTCAGTTGCATCTCCGACTTTCTCTTTAACTGTTGAAAATCCATCACTTATACCTGCTTTAGCTGATGTAAAGGTATCAGATGCAAATTCTCCTGTTGATTCAACAACATTAGACACACGATCTTGTAAACTTACTGAATCTGCTTCATGTTGTTCTTTAGTTTTAATATCGATTACATTGACATTAACTTCTACAACTTCTAATCCAGTCATTTTGTTTATATCAGTTGTAATCACTCGTTTAATTTCCTCAAAGATTTCAGGAACACTTTTTTTATACTCGACTATGATATTTAAATCAACAGCTACTTGTTCCTTACCGACTTCAATATTAACACCTGATGTAACATTATCAGTATTAATTAATTTATCTGTTAAATTTGAGAAAAAACCTCCATCAACTGCTAGCAATCCTGAAACATTTTCTAAAGCTTGACCGATAATTTTTTTAATTACATCATTATCAAATGTCAATTCTCCTCTAGCTTCACTATTACTTGTAGTTAATTCTTTTGTTTCTACATTATTTTCATTTGGATTAGACATATATCTTTTCTCCTAATTACAAATTTTTATATTTTATTCTTTATATAATATCCTGTTACAATTCCTAGTGTAGCGAAAATCAAAACAAAAATAGTTTTGAAAAATCCTAAGAACAGAATTAAACAAGCTAGAAATGCTCCCAATAATCCTGATACAACAGTGTATTGATGTTTTTTTAGCCATTCCATAATTTATGTCCTCACTTTACACGACTTGTACTCTTTTTAGTTACTTTTTTTTGAATATCAGAAACAGAAATCTTAAGTTTCACAGCTTTATCTATACCGAAAAACTCACCCAATCCATCTTTTATTCCATCTCGAATCTGATCACTCTTCTGAATAATATTCTCTGAAGAAGCTGATTCCCCTTTTACATTAATAAGGCACTTATTTCTTCTACTATTTATTTTTACAGATGGATTATTAATTAATCCTTGTTCAATCACTAAATTTTTAACAAATCCTTCAATAGCTGAATTTGTCAGTGATAATTTACCACCTTTGTCAGATAGTTTTACTTCTAAATGTTGTTTAGGATAAAATGCTATTACTAATATTGAAAGAATTATCAATGTTGATAATACTAATGCTCCCCAGAAAATATATCTAGAAAGATAAAATTCTAAAAAAGAAAATTGTTTCCAATCAAATAATTGTAAATCTAAAAATTGTGGATCTAATCCGCTAACATTATGATACTCTATCATAATGGGAACCATAACTGTTAAAGCTAATAGACAAACAATAATAGAAATTATTTTTTTTGCTTTAGTCATTTTAAACCTCCTTTCAAAAATTGATTATTCATTTATAGAAAAAATGTTTTAAGATTTTTTCCCAAAGAATTTTGATACTATAGTTACTACAATTACTGCACCTAAAATAGAAGGAATTAACGCCATTCCACCTAGAGTTGGACCCCAAGCTCCAAATAATGATTGTCCTACTGATGAACCTACTAACCCTGCGATAACATTAGAAATAATACCCATTGCTCCGCCTTTTTTTGTAATTCCTCCAGCTACAAACCCTATGAAACCACCTACTATAATTGACCAAATCATATTTATTTCCCCTTTCCTTACTTATTTTCTCTAAATACTTGCATACTAATAACAAATATTTATTATATAGATATAATATATCACTTTTAACTTCAAATCAATATAACTGCTCACAAAATTTAAAAAAGTTTTTTATTTTATGTTGAAACACCAATATATTTACGATTAAAACAGTTTTTATCATAAATATATATTTTAATATAATTAATTATGATTTTAGAATTTATTCGTATTTTAAACTAAATTTTTTAATATTTCAATAGTGAACAATATATAAATTTCTATGTATAACAGTTTTAGGAGTTTTAATTTATAAGTATTTTTCAGAATCGATTATAATTAAAGTAATTTTTTATTATCCTTTAAAATTTGTTATAAAAAATAGGTGATTGACCAAGTTTTCTTTACTTCCGTCAATCACCTATAACACAAAAATATTAAATCTCTTCCTTCGCCACTTCAATTTACTAATATCCTAACAAAAGAATTCAATAAATATTCATCTTATTTTAATTTATCTTTAACGCTATCGATAGCGCCTTCCACTGCATCTTTAGCACCTTCTGCAGCTTCTTTTACTTTAGAAACTACTTGTTCTGCTAACCCTTCAGCTTCTAATGAGTTATCTCCAGTTAATTTTCCTAAACCTTCTTTAACTGATCCTTTGATTTCTTCAAATTTGTTTTCTAATGACATAATTTTGCCCCCTGTATACTACATATCAATTTTCTATAAATTGAAATCAAATATACTTTTCTCTAAATATTTTTTATAGATATTAATTTGTTAATTTCTATACTTTATATGATAAATCATTTCAAATTATTAATCAATGAAACTGCTCACAAAATTTAAAAAAGTTAAACTATTTATAATGCTACAGAGTAAAAAGATAGTAGAAACAGTATTCTCACAATATCTATATGGTGATAAAAATCTTATAACAAAGGTAATTTCGGTTTATTTTTTTAATATATCTACTATAAATAAACTCCTCTATTTTTTCTAAACAGCTTTCCGAGATTAAATTTATTAATCTTTTTTAGATTTATTTATAAAGATTATATGCCCTAATCAAATTATTAAATAAAAGAGACTAGGAATCCTAATCTCTCTTATTTTATTTATTATATTTCTCTACTATTTTCTTAGCACTAGCTAAATTCATGTGTTTTTCTTTTCGTAATTCTTCTACGATTAATTCAATATTATCATTAGTAGCACCAGCTAAAATCGCCAAAGATTTTGCGTGCAATTTCATATGACCTTTTTGAATTCCATCTCCTACCAACGCTTTTAGCGCTGCTAGATTCTGAGCTAATCCTACAGAAACGAGTATACTCGCTAATGTTTTCGCGTCAGGATTGTTTAGTAATCCTCGTGCTACTTTTACAGTTGGATTGATTCCTATAGATCCACCTACGCTAGCAACCGGCATTGGTAAAGTGATTTCACCTACAAGCACCTTAACTTCATCATCACAACGCCAAGTAGAAAGCCCTTGGTACTTACCATCTTTAGTAGCATAGCTTTGACATGCCGCTTCTATAGCTCGCCAGTCATTTCCACTCGCTATTACAACACTATCAATACCATTGAAGATACCTTTGTTGTGAGTAGCTGCTCGATAAACATCAGCTTTAGCAAACTTACTAGCCAGTTCGATTCTTTTCGCAAGATACTCTCCATTTTCTCCTAAATTTTCGAATGGAATAGCACATTTCGCTGTAACTAGTGAACGTGTCGCATAATTCGATAAAATCGCCATTAAAGCTATACCCTCAGTTAGTGATTCTAAGGAAACTTTAAGTGCTTCTAGCATAGTATTTAACATATTTGCTCCCATCGCCTCTAAAGTATCAACGATAAGGTAAACAACTATGAAATCTGTTCCATCTTCTGATAAAACTTTAACCTCGATATCACGAGCACCTCCACCACGAGCTACGATAGACGGATAAGCTTCATCCGCTGTTTTTAAAAGCAAATCTTTACTTTGTAAAATACGTTCCATCGCTTCATGAGTATCAGCTATATTATATAAAGCTACATGCCCTACCATCTTCCTATCTAGTACTTCTGTTTTGAAACCACCTGACTTCGCAACGATTTTTCCAGCATTACTACAAGCAGCAACTACCGACGGTTCTTCTGTAACGAATGGCACCACATACTCTTTATTATCAACGACAAAATTTGGCACAACGCTAAAAGGTAACGAGAAAGTTCCTATTACATTCTCAACCATATTATTAGCCGTATCAAAGTCTAGAACTTCATTATTTTTTAAAACTGAAAGATATTCTTCACTTAAAATATCGGCTTGTTCAATAACCTCTAAGCGTTCATTAATATTTTTTTTATAAAAGCCACTCCAAATTTTTCCCATGATTTCCCCTATTAAAATTGTTTTTTATATACTCGCTTGTGATTTTCTATTTTTTCTAAGACAAATCTGCTTTCATCTTTAATATCAGAAATATCTAAGTTTCCTTCTTCGTCAACTGTAGTATCTCTAAAGAACATTTTTTCATATTCGTCTACTGAAATACGAGTTCTCTTAGCAAAATCGTCAAAACGATTATTTCTTAATTGATCTTTATAACCTTCTACTAGAGTTAAGCTGAATATTTCCGCAACAGCTCCACTTCCATAACTGTATAAAGCAATTTTATTACCAGCTTCTAAAGTAGTATTATTTTCAAGTAATGATAATAGTCCCAAGAATAAAGATCCAGTATAAATATTACCTACACGTTGGCTGTATAAAATAGATTCATTAAAACGAGCAAGTAACTCTTCTTTCTTCTCTTCTTCAGCTTGTTCCAATAATAGAGTTAAACCTTTTAATCCCAATTTGGGATATGGAAGGTGTAAACAAACTGCCGAGAAATCACTAAGTTTATTCTGAGATTTTTCAACAAATCTACCCCAAGTCGTTGTTAAACAATCAAGGTATTGTTCAGTAGAAAATCTTCCTTCTACAAAAGCATATTGTGAATAGTTCGGACGCCAGAAGTCCATAACATCACGAGTTAAACAAACATTATCATTATTGAATTCTAAAATTCTTGGATTACTACTTACTAACATAGCGCAACTTCCTGCACCTTGTGTAGATTCTCCAGAAGATTTAACACCATATTTCGCAATATCACTAGCGATAACCAGTACTTTTGACTCTGGATTATTCATAACATGATTTTTAGCGAAATCTAATGCCGCAGTTGCTCCGTAACATGCTTCTTTAACTTCGATAGCACGTACAAATGGTTGAATATCTAATAGCCCATGAATAAATACTGAAGAAGCCTTACTTTGGTCAACTCCAGACTCAGTCCCTACGATAATCATATCAATTTTTTCTAAATCATCTTTGTCTAGTATATCATATGCAGCTTGTGCTCCAAGAGTTACTATATCTTGAGATACAGGAGGAATACTCATTTCTAGTTGTAATAAACCTTTTGTGAATTTATCAGGTTCAATTCCTCGAGCTGTTGCTAAATCACGAATATCTAAATAGTAATTTGGCATTGCAAAACCAATCTTATCAATTCCTATTCTCATTATCTAATTCCTTTCGATTAATTTCGAATTATTTATCTATACAAATTTTCAACTGTATTATACTATTAAACATTTAAAAATTAAAGTCTAATAACTATAAACTTACTATCATGATTAAAAATTCTCATGCAAATACTATTGTATAAAATTTTTTAAAAATAGTCCATAGATAGCCATTAAAAATTGAAACTCTTAATAATATCTAATATAAAATATTACATATAACATCAGACACAACTATTATATTAAGACATATATTTTCATAGTATTAATATAAGTAATTTCTCTTCCTGTTTAAAATTTTTATTCTAATATCCCTATATTTAGATAAGGTGAAAAATAGTTTCTATACAATAAAAAAAATTTTTTGTAAGCATTTTTGTTGTTTATTTTTAATATTTTTCTTATAATTATAATATATTTATAAAAATCCCGGGAGGACAATTACTATGACATTTAAATTACCTGAATTACCTTATGGATTCGATTACTTAGAACCAGTTATCGACGCTAAAACAATGGAAATTCACCATGACAAACACCACGCTGCTTACGTTAACAACTTAAACGCAGCTTTAGAAAAACACCCAGAATTCGAAGCTAACTGCATCTGTGGTCTATTAAAAAACATCGATAGCGTACCTGCTGACATCCGTCAAGCTGTTATCAACAATGGTGGTGGACACCACAACCACAGCCTATTCTGGCAATCACTAACTAAAGCAGATTCTTCTGAATTCGCTGGATTAGTTAAAGAAAAAGTTGAAGCTGAACTTGGTGGATACGAAGAATTCGTTAAGAGCTTCTCAGCTGCAGCTGCTACAAGATTCGGTAGTGGTTGGGCTTGGCTTGCTTTAGATAAAGAAGGTAAATTAGTTGTTACTTCAACAGCTAACCAAGACTCTCCATACTTAACAGGTCTTACTCCAATTCTTGGATTAGACGTTTGGGAGCACGCATACTACCTAAATTACCAAAACCGTCGTCCAGACTACATTAAAGAATTCTTCCGTGTTGTAAACTGGGATTTCGTTAACGAACGCCTAGCTAAACACTTAGAAAAATTAGGTAAATAATTACATAGATAAAAAGCATCTAGGAGTCTAATTTCCTGGGTGCTTTTATTCAGCAGTTTTTAAAGTAAATATTCAATTTCAACATAATCACTTATACCCTTATTTATTTCAATCATAAGGTCTATATTATCTACAGATTTTCTTCTTTTCTTTATATACTTTGGCAACTCATTATAAACAGCTTATTATCTAAGTAACTTCCACCTACCTAATCAAAGCGAAACCTACTTTGGAATGATCTTTTGCGTTGTAATTAAGTGTGAAACATTTAAATTAAAAATAAGATCAACTATGATAAAGCATAAATATCTTACCCTTTTATATCGTAATGATATCCAATTAGGCTTAGAACGCGATGAAATCTTCAAAGTTATTGGGCGAGCTATACTAAAAGACCTAACTACTGTTTCTAAAAAAATCAAATTAAAAAGACAAGGATTGAGGATATAGAATATCCTTAACCCTTGTCTGCTTCATTTTCTTTTACAAGATCTTTTTGTGAATCTTTTTCAGATAGTTTTTGATCGATATATTTATTAATAATTTCATAAAATTCCTTGGTCGCTTCACTATCTAATTTTGTCGAATTCTGAACTTGATTAACTTTCAATTTAACAGATTGAATACCGTAAGAGGCTTGTTTTTGGTGAATTATTTCTAATTCTTCTTCTGAAATTGGGTCACCAACAATTGTCAAGATCAATTCATTGTCCCTTGACTTGTAGACTTGATTGATAACCGTATGATTGGCAAACTCTTTTCCTACAAACTGTTTGACACCTTCTTTTCGCGCTTGTTCTATAGTCAGAGTAACTGCCGAATAACCGGCTGGAACAACCAATAATACAATCAAAGATATTAACCCAATTTTCATTTTAATGCTTAGCTCTTTGAATGAAGTTAAGGGAGATTTTCTCATTAAAATTTTTGCCCCAATAATGTTGGCTAGCATTATAAAGACACAGTTAATCAAGAAAAGATAGAGAGCTCCAAATAAAAATCGTACATTTCCATTAGCTAAACCATAGCCGGCAGTGCAGATAGGCGGCATTAGAGCTGTAGCAATGGCTACTCCTGGCACAATATTGTTTGCTTCTTTTTTCCTTGAACCAATCACACCAGCAATCCCACCGGCAATAGCAATTAGGACATCCCAAATCGTTGGAGAAGTTCGTGCAATCAACTCGCTACTTGCATAAGATAAGGGAGTAATCCAGAAATATAGAGTCGATACAAGTAAACTGACCAATACTTGAGTAAGTAAAACCCCTAGAGCTTGCTTGACTAAACGAGTGTCAAAAATAGCTAAACCTAATCCTAGTCCAACAATCGGTGTCATGAGAGGTGAAATTAACATGGCTCCTATAATAACAGCTGTTGAATTCATATTTAGTCCGATAGAGGCAATAAAAATTGCACACATCAAAATCGCTGTATCTCTCGATCTAACATGAAGATCATCGTATAATTTTTCACGGTATTCACGTGTTGAATAATTTCCAGGCATCTGTTTCTCCTTTTATTTAATTTATTTCTGTTTATCTATTGATGAGGATAGAGTGATTTTCTATCAAACATTACATATGTATTTAAATTTCCTTAGTTCTCACCTGTAAGTCTTTTAAAAAATATCTCTTTTTTCTAGATAAATAAAAAAGCATCTTTCAGTTGATTCTTCATATTATATCAAAAATTTCACAGCCTTTCACTAAGAAACCCATCAATTTAAAAGATTTTTATATCTCTTCCAAGATAGAGAACTAACAAAATTCCAGTTTCCTTATTCTAAGAACAAAGGTGCCACAGATAGATAAGATTACGCTCAACATCATTCCAGCAGCAATGACAACAATAACTTTTAAAATTAAGAAGTTAATCTCAACACTTAAAAGAATCACCCTATCCGACTTAATTTAATGACAATTTAAACTACATATTGTATAATGAAAAGCACCCTGTTAGGGCTGATCCAAAAGTCCTAACTTTTAAAAAATGTATATGATAACTCATAGACGCAGTGGTTTATTGACATCTAAATTCCCTTTATAAAAGCTTTTTAGATATCTAATAAACTGTGCGGGGATGACTCAACAAAATCTTGTTTCTCCGAAATCATGATTTTTGAGTCACTCCCTTACATTTGTTATTAAATAGTTTGAAGGAGAATTGATATTGAATAATTGGAAATTTATCGTTGGTTTTATCGGGGTATTCGCGGTATATGAAATACTCGTATTCCTGATGTGGCTAGGCTTAAAATGGATGATCTCACCTTTTGTTCCCCCTAAGGTTAAATTAGCTATCGGTATAGCGCTATTTATCGTTGCTAACTTTTCTATCATTGCTTATATGCTGAGATTAGGTGCACCTTGGGTAAACTACGGAAACGTTTGGTACTTCTACTTCCTAAATGGTGCTGTCATAGGTGTTATCTTATTAGTTTCTAAGTTATTACTGAAAATCTTTAAATTAAACCTTTCTCAAGGAATTAGTTTAAGCATAACTACTCTATATTTATTAGGTATGACTGCTCTTGGATTATTTTGGGCATACTCGCCTACTATTATTAATAAGACTATCAAGGTAGATAAACATCTTGATACTCCTGTTAAAATAGCTATGGTTTCTGATCTTCATCTTGGAACATTTTTCTCAAATCCTCAACTTGAAAATCTGAACAAGATTGTTGATGAAGAGAAGCCAGATGCTGTAGTTATCGCAGGAGACCTTATGGACGATGATATGGTTATGTACAAAAAGCGCAATATGCAAGAAAATCTTAGCAAATTAAAAGCTCCACTAGGTGTTTATACTACAATGGGAAATCACGATCGTGACGCACTTGAAATAGTAAACGAAGTTAAAAAGACAGGGATAATTCCACTGTTTGATGAAAGTATCACACTTAATAACGATATAACATTAGTAGGTCGTAAAGATAAGAGTGTCAGTCGCGATAGACTTGATACTGCTGACCTTCTTAAGAGTATTGATTTAAATAAGACTATCGTTCTTGTCGATCATCAACCAGATGCTATCGATTATCACGCTACCTTACCTATAGATGTCCAACTCTCAGGGCATACTCACCGCGGACAACTATGGCCATTAAACTTCATCACAGATGTAGTTTATACCCTAGATCACGGCTACGCGAAGATTAATGGTAAACATTTCTTCACTTCTGCGGGTTACGGTTTCTGGGGACCACCTTTTAAAACTTCAGCTCGTAGTGAAGTATGGATGATTACTATTGAAGGAAAATAATCAGTTAATAGAAGAAACTCAACAGTTCAATTCATAAAAATCGATTTGTTGAGTTTCTTGTTTTTCCTATCTATTTTTTTTGAAAATTTCTATTAATTTTTTTGCATCTTTTCCATTTAAAAAGTATGCTTTTCTTAATGCTGCAATATTAAATGCATCATCTTGACTTAAATTTATAACTTTTTCTAATTCTTTTTTATACGCTGGTGTTTGAAGTCTTTCAAATGCTTCTTTACTCTTTTCATTACGCTTTTTTATCTTCTCTCTTGCGTTAGAAATCATCGCATAGACAAATATAAATCCTAGCATAATGTACAACATATTCATGTTCATCGCAATTACTTCCTTTATTTTATTCTATATAAATATTATATAGGTTTTGTAGGCGCTTGTAAACATTTTAATTAACTTATTTATCGCTCTTTCCTTCTAAAAATTGATTTTTCTACTATAATTTGTTATGATTAAGTGTACTTTAGTTAAAGGATTATTGAATAATGAAATTTTTAACAAATATTAACGATGAAAAATATACTGAATTTATAAAAAATCACAAACACGGTAATATGATGCAATCTATCGAGTGGTCTCACATTAAAAATACTTGGGGGGCTGTAAGAGTAGGTGTTCAAGATGAAAATAATAATATTATAGCTGCAGTGCAAATTCTAACTCGTCAAGGATTATGGTATGCCCCACGTGGTCCAATTCTTGATTATACTAATACTGAGCTACTTAATTTCTTTTTAACTAACCTTAAAAAATTCGCCAAAGATAAAGGTGCTAAAATGGTTAAATTAGATATACCTACTGCGGTAAAAGATGAGAAGTTAGCAGTGTTTAAGGATATTGAGGTAGATAGAGAGAACAACAGTCTTATTAAAGTATTCAAGGAGAATGGTTATAAACACAAAGGTTTTAGCCTTGATATGAGCAGTACTATCCAACCACGTTTTAACACAGTTACGAAACTTGAACAAGAAGTTCCTGATCTTTTCCCAAAAGATACACGTCGCTTAATTCGTGATGCAGAGAAAAAATTCGTTGAAGTTAGACGTTGTGGTAAAGAGAATCTTGATGACTTCCTTTTCGCCCTAGCTTGTACTGAAAAAAGAAAAAACATCTCTCTTCGTGGACGTGAGTATTTCGAAAACTTACTAGATACTTTTGGAGATAATGCTTTATTATACATTTCATATATAAATGTAGAAAAAGCTGTAAAAGAATGTCATTCTAGAAAAGAAGCTATTGAAGATGAAATTGAAGCTCTTGGAGAAAAATCACCGAAGAAAAAACGCACTCTTCTTGAACAAGTAGCTGGAATTGAAAAGCTAATCGTCTTATTTGATAGCTTAGAGATCGAAGATAAGAGCAAGGATCAGGTTATAAGTGCTGCGATTACTATCGCTTATGGTAACCATGCTGAAATTATTTACGCTGGTATGAATGAAGATTTTGCGAAACTTCCTGCCCAGTATAAAGTCTTTTCTGATACGATGAAAAAAGCCCAGGAAATGGGTGTTAAAGAAGTTTCTATGGGTGGCATCGAAGGAGATTTAAACGACAGTCTACTTGGTTTTAAATCAAAATTCGCTCCAAATATCGTAGAATATTACGGGGAGTTTGATTTAGTAATCTCTCACATATTCAATTTAATGTACAACTACGGTTTACCATTAAGAAGAAAAGTATTAAAACTAATAAAAAGATAAAAAACAAGTCTGTAAATCATTATGGTTTACAGACTGTTTGTTTTAATCTACTATTTTAATATATATAAAGAGAAAATTGTTATTATAATTTCCAAGTAATTTTGTTCATTATCCATCCAAATATAACTGAAACAGCTGCAATAATAAAGATTATATGTAATCCTTGATATGAGTGTTCTATACTGTTAATACCATTAACTTGGCTAGCATATACTAAACCATAAATTGATGCCATAAGAGTTTGGCCTAATGTTCTTAATAATAAGCTAAAAGTAGTTGCTATATTAAGTTGTTCTTTAGGTACAACTTCTTGAAATGCTACTTGTGCTGATGGGAAAATCAAACCATGGCCAAGTCCAAGGAAAGCACCACTAATCGAAATATAGTAATAAGAAACACCTATTGGAGCAAAGGTCATCATAAATACTGAAACAGACATCGCTATAAAACCTATATTTATAAGTTTTTCAAACGACCATTTACTTATAAATTTAGAAGAGAATCTCGTTGCTAACATAACTGCAATAGAACTAAAAATCTGTGTCCCACCTGCCATAGTTGCACTAGTTCCTAATACAACCTGCGCCCACATTGGAGCGTAAATACTATATCCGATAGCAAAAGCATAGACCAACACCATAATTAAGTTTTTCGTAATGTAAGACATATTCTTTAACAGACTGATTGGCAGAATCGGTTCTGTTTCCTTTTTTTCCCACTTCCATAGTATATAACCACTAACAATTACAAATATTGCTAGTAAACTATTCATAAATATATTAAACTTCGGAAGATTACTAATCCAATAAAGAATAACTCCTGAAATAATAACTAATAGACCACTTCCAATGTAATCAACTCTTGGTTTTTGTGAAATTACAGTTTCCTTATAAAAAATTTGGATTAATACTAAAGAAACTACTGAAAATGGAACAAGGCTAAAAAATATCCAAGACCACCCTAATACATCAACTACAAAACCTCCAGCAATAGGACCTAAGATACTTGCCACACCATAGAAGGCTGTTACCCATCCTAAAGCAACAGCTCTTTCTTTGGCATCAGGAAAAAGCTTAGCATATATTACAAAAGGAATAGAAATCATTCCTCCTATACCAATACCCATTAATCCTCTAGCAAATACCATCATCCAGATATTTACAGAAAATCCCCCTAGTATAGAAGCTATTGCGAAGATTAAAATTGATAATTGAAATGCTTTTTTATTACCTATTACTTCTCCAAGCTTACCCCAAAGGACAGTAGTCATGGCTATAAAAAATAATAACATGGAAGTTAACAGACCTAATTGGTTTATACCATTTAAATCCTTAATAATTTGCGGTAATGCAGTATTCAACATTGTTGTATCAAGTCCACCTATAAAATTAGCTAAAAGTAAAGCTATCATAGATAAACGTTTTTGAATTTTCGTCATTGTATTTCCTTTCATTCTTTTCAATTTATTTTCAACACATTTATTTATTATATACTATCTTTTCTATTTTCGGAAGATTAAGTACCGATATAAAAATTAAAAGAGCTGTACTCTTTAATGATTTCATCAAAATCATACTATTGAGTCAGCTCTTTTTGTATTATATTTTTTTAACAAATTCAGATTTTAGTTTCATAGCTCCGAAACCATCAATTTTACAATCGATGTTGTGATCTCCATCAACTAATCTGATATTTTTAACGCGAGTTCCTTGTTTTAATGTAGAAGAACTACCTTTAACTTTTAAATCTTTAATTACAGAAACTGTATCTCCATCTTGAAGTACATTTCCGTTAGCATCGCGGTAAACTTTTTCCTCTTCTGCTCCACTAGTATCTTCTGGTGACCATTCATGAGCACACATTGGACATACTAGTATATTTCCATCTTCATAAGTATATTCACTTTTACATTCTGGACAATTAGGTAATGTCATTGTTTTCCTCCATAAAATTTCATATTTGTACAAAAGATATTATACCATAATGAGAAGTAATATCAAAATAATATCCGAAAAATTTTTCTTTAAAACGTTGATATTATAGCGATTCGATCAATAATATAATCTTATATCAAAAAAAAAATTTGAAAAAACGTCTACCTTTGTAGGCAAAGTACTTGAAATTTTAAAAGAGTAGGAGTACAATATGAACTAAAGAGTTTTCATTTATATTTATTATATAGATATAAACAATAAACAATTAAATCTAAAGTAAAAGAGGAATCAAATTATGGTTAAATATGATTTATTAGTAGTAGGATTCGGTAAAGCCGGAAAAACTTTAGCAGCAACATTTGCTAAAGAAGGAAAAAAAGTAGCAGTAGTTGAAGAAAGCAGTGCAATGTACGGTGGTACTTGTATCAATATCGGATGTATCCCAACTAAAACTTTAATCGTAGCTGCTGACAACAAAAAAGACTTCGTAGAAGCTAAAGCTACAAGAGATGCTGTTGTATCTAAACTTAACGCTAAAAACTTCGCTATGTTAGACAGCAGTCCAAACATTGATGTTTACACAGCTCACGCTAAATTCGTTTCTAACAAAGTAGTAGAAATTTCTGCTAACGGAGAAACTAAACAACTTGAAGGTGAAATCGTAGTAATTAACACTGGAGCTAAAAACAATGTATTACCAATTCCAGGATTAACAACATCTAAAAATGTTTACGATAGCACTGAATTCCAACAATTAGAAAAAGCTCCTAAAACTCTAGGAATTATCGGTGGAGGTAACATCGGATTAGAATTCGCTAACTTATACGCTCGTCTTGGAGTTAAAGTTACAGTTATCGACTTCGCTCCTGGAATCTTAGGAAGAGAAGATAAAGATATCGCTGAACTTGCTCAAGGATACTTAGAAGAAGCAGGAATCGAGTTCAAACTAGGAACTGCAACAAAAGAAATCCGCAACAACGGAGAACTTGTAGTTGTTGATACAGAAAAATATGGTCCACTAGAATTCGAAGCAGTACTACACGCAACTGGACGTCGTGCTAACACTGAAGGATTAGGATTAGAAAACACTGATATCGAATTACGTCCAAACGGAACAATCGTAGTTGACGAATTCTGTCAAACAGCTGTAGAAAATGTATTCGCAGTTGGTGATGTTAACGGTGGATTACAATTCACTTACGTATCATTAGATGACTTCAGAGTAGTTAACGGATACTTACACGGTAACAAAGAATACACAACTGCTGACCGTAAAAACGTACCTTACTCAACATTCATCTCTCCAGCATTATCTCACGTTGGATTACACAAAGAAGAAGCTGAAGCAGCATACCCTAACGTTGCAGTAGCATCTTTACCAGTTGCTAACATGCCTAGAGGAGCTGTTAACCAAGACCCACGTGGATTATTCCGTGTAACTGTAGACAAAGACACTAACTTAATTCTTGGGGCTACTTTATTCGGTAAAAACTCAGAAGAAATTATCAACCTAATCAAAATGGCAATTGATAACAAAATTCCTTACACTTACATCAGAGATCAAATCTTCACTCACCCAACAATGGCTGAGAACTTAAATGATGTATTCAAATTAATCTAATAACTGCAAAAAGCTTAAAATCTCAATAATAATTTGAGGTTTTAAGCTTTTTTTTGTTTAGTTCAACCGAATTTCTACTATATAGATTTATAAAATTTTCAAATAATTAAAAAATATGTCTATTCCCCTTTACAAATTAAGGTTTTTCTTGTATAATGTACACATGTCTTTTTAAAAAATACAATAAATAAAAAAGGAGATCGGACAATGAGTTTATATAAAAGAATTCCATTAATAGCAAAACTTATTATCGCTGTAACATTAGGAATAATCTTAGGAAGTACTCTACCAACATCAATCATTAGAGTTTTCGTAACATTCTCATCTATTTTCAGCGCATTCTTAGGATTCACAATTCCACTTATTATCGTAGGATTTATCGTACCAGGTATCAGCCAAGTATCAAACAACGCTGGTAAATTACTTGGATTATCAACAGGGGTTGCTTATATTTCTACAATTATCGCAGGAACATTCGCATTCCTATCAGCTCAAGCAGTATTACCAAGTATACTAGCTAACGCTACATTACAATCATTCAAAAATCCAGAGGATTTATTATTAAAACCTTTCATCGAGTTTAAAATGGCTCCGATTTTTGATGTTACTACAGCGCTTATTATCTCATTCATCTTAGGAATCGGGATTTCAGCAACTAAATCAGAAGGACTTAAACAAGGATTCGCAGATTTCGGAGAAATTATTGAAAAATTACTTGCTACAGTAATTATTCCACTTCTTCCATTCTACATCCTAGGTGTATTCATGAACATTACAGCTTCTGGTGAAGTATTCAAGATTTTAAAAATCTTCGCTATGGTATTCGTAATTATCATTATTATGCACGTAATTATCATTATTATCCAATACTTCGTAGCTGGAACACTTAACGCTAGAAATCCATTCAAGATGCTTGTAAACATCTTACCAGCATACATGACTGCAATCGGTACTCAATCTTCAGCTGCTACTATCCCAGTAACACTAAAAAGTACTAAAAAAATGGGTGTTGATAAAAATATCGCAAACTTCACTATTCCATTATTTGCGACTATCCACTTATCAGGAAGTACAATTACATTAACTACATGTGCATCTGCAGTATTCTGGTTACAAAACGGTGCTGCATTCCCATCAGCTGCAGTAATGATTAAATTCATCTTACTACTTGGAGTAACAATGGTAGCTGCTCCTGGTGTTCCTGGTGGAGGAGTTATGGCAGCTCTTGGATTATTACAATCAGTTCTTGGTTTCAACGAAATCATGTTATCTCTAATGATCGCATTATACATCACTCAAGATAGCTTTGGAACTGCATGTAACATTTCTGGAGATGGAGCTTTATCAGCAATCGTTGATAAACTAAACAAACTATTCTTCAAAAAAGACGCAGAACAAAATGTATAAAAAACAATCCCACAAGCATAAGTTTGTGGGATTTTTCATGTCCAATTAGTTAGAGAAGTCTCACATCACAATCAAAGAACTAGTATCGATAGAATTTACTTACATTCACTTATAGGGATGGCTTTCAGCCCCTAAACATTATAATTAAATTCACCTATTGTTTGAATTATTCTATTATTTGGTACATTAGAAATAATACATATTAACTTGTTCTTTATAGTGGTGATAATAAAATGCGAATGCATTTTATCGAGGAAAAGAAAGACTACAGGTTTTCTTTTTAGTCGGAAAACAACTTTAGTTGGTTGAAGACGTCTCGCACCACAATCAAAAAAACAAGTTCCCCAAAATTTAGTTTATCAAAAAAAGCGACTCTTTTAACTTAATTCAGAGCCGCTTCTTTTATTCGGTTGTATACTAAATCCGGGGCATGGAAAAATTCCAGCCCCGGATTTCAATTTTTATATACAAAAAGACAAATATCCAATATAATTAAAGTGTAGAAAA
>QWCT01000654.1_pt1 | contig 22023 bp, 17 predicted proteins | sample 1972681 | NCBI WGS metagenome assembly QWCT01 (sample SAMN09866701, study PRJNA288562) | Human oral metagenome isolate pre3_saliva, whole genome shotgun sequencing... | isolation source: mouth | host: Homo sapiens | place: USA: California | reverse complement strand
CCGGGGACACAAGGATTTTCAGTCCTTTGCTCTACCAACTGAGCTATGGCACCGAGCGGGCGTATGACCGATTTGCGAGTGCAAAAGTAGTAAGTTTTTTTCGAACTACCAAATTTCCACACTCTTTTTTGTGGCTTACGTCGGTTTTTATACCGACCGGCCGAGTGTGACTCCGTTGGGATTCAAACCCAAGACCTTCAGAACCGGAATCTGACGCTCTATTCAGCTAAGCTACGGAGCCCTTTGTACTGCAAAGTTAAGACTTGAGAACGAATAAGCCAAACGAAGTGCCGACTTTTTGTCGCGCAGCGGGCGAAAGCCGCCACCTTGTTTCCACTGTTTGCGCTTAGTGGTCGCTTTCTTGCCCCTCCTCGTCCCCTTTTGCATCGTGGAAGGGCGGTCGCCCTTCCTTGTCGGCACGAGCCGCCCGGTGGCTCCCCGGCGTCTTCGGCTATCCGAAAAAGGTTTCCCCTCGTTCTGCCGCATGGGGAGAACGAGGGGAAAGAGATCTATTTCTATAAGGAGTCGTCACGGCCAACTTAGCGCACGATCGTCGCCTCGCGGTCGGGACCGACGGAGAGAATCTTGATCGGCGTGCCGAGTGCCTTTTCCAAGTAGCTCACGTAGTCTGCATAGGCCTTGGGGAAGTCGGCTTCGCGGCGCATCTCCGTGAGCGGCGTGTGCCAGCCCGGCAGTTCTTCGTACACCGCCGTCCAACCTTCGGTGTCGTAGGGCATCGTTTTCGTGCGCACCCCGTCTTTCTCGTAGGCCACACACACTTTGATGGTTTCGAAGCCGTCGAGCACGTCGGCCTTCATCATCACCAAATCCGTCACGCCGTTGATCATGATCGCGTAGCGTAGCGCCACGAGATCCACCCAACCGCAGCGGCGGTTGCGACCCGTCACCGCACCGAACTCGCGACCCACGCGGCGAATTTCCTCGCCCGTTTCGTCGAAAAGCTCAACCGGGAACGGCCCTGAGCCTACGCGCGTGCTGTACGCCTTGAAGATACCCCACACGCGGCCGATGCTTTGCGGTGCCACGCCCAGTCCTGTGCAAACACCGCCGATCGTGGTCGACGACGACGAAACGAAGGGATAGGTGCCGTGGTCGATGTCGAGCAACGAACCCTGTGCGCCTTCGGCCAACACGTTCTTGCCTTCCGCGAGGGCTTGGTTGATTTCGACCTCCGTGTCGGTGATGGGGAAGCGGCGCAGGTAGTCGATGCCTTCGAGCCATGCGCGTTCTTCGTCCGTGATGTCGAAGTCCGTGAAGCCCATGTCGGAGAGCAAGCGCAGGTGGCGTTCCTTCAGCGCGTTGTATTTCGTGAGGAAATCGCCTTCGATGTCGCCCACGCGCAGCCCCACGCGAGCCGCCTTGTCACTATAGGTGGGGCCTATGCCCTTACCGGTCGTGCCCACTTTGTTTTTGCCCTTCGCCGCTTCGTAGGCGCGGTCGAGCACGCGGTGCGTGGGCAGAATGAGGTGAGCGCGGCGGCTGATGTGCAGGCGGTCGGTGATGGTATAGCCTGCGGCTTCCAGTTCGCGCGCCTCGGCCATGAACAGGTCGGGCGCAATGACGCAACCGTTGCCGATCAGATTCAGTTTACCGGAATCGAAGATGCCCGAAGGGATCGAACGGAGCACAAATTTCTTTCCGTCGAAGATGATGGTGTGTCCGGCATTGGGGCCGCCGGCAAAGCGCGCCACCAAATCGTAGCGCGGAGTGAAATAATCGACGACCTTGCCTTTGCCTTCGTCGCCGAACACGATGCCCAACAGGGCATCTACCTTACCTTTTGTCATGGTGCAGTTGGGGGATTGGGGCGGCGCGCAGTGCACACCGCGAAATCATGATTACACTGCCACAAAGTTACGCTTTCTTGAGCGCCCGTGCAAAAAAATCTTTGTATATTTGTGCCATCATCCAATTAGACTTTACTCAATATGACGACTACTCTTGAGCTCCGTGTGCGTCCGGAAGTGGCTTACGATGCGGCACGCCTGCGCAGTGCGGTGGCCGAAAATCTCGGCATCGCCCCCCGTGAGATCACGCAAGTGCGCATTGTGCGCCGCAGCATCGACGCGCGCCAGCGCAACGTGATGGTCAATCTCGGCGTGCAGATTTGGGTGGGCGAACAGCCCGCCGAACTCGCCTATACCCCCATTCGCTACGGCGATGTCTCGCAGGCGCCGCAAGCCGTCGTGGTCGGCGCAGGCCCCGCAGGACTCTTTGCCGCCTTGCGACTCATCGAACTCGGCGTGCGCCCTGTGGTGCTCGAGCGCGGACGCGATGTCGACGGCCGTAAGAAGGACATTGCCGCCATCGCCCGTTCGGGCAGTGTCGATCCCGAGAGCAACTACTCCTTCGGCGAAGGCGGGGCCGGGGCATTCTCCGACGGTAAACTCTACACCCGCTCGAAGAAGCGCGGCAACGTGGCGCGCATCCTCGGCATCTTCTGCCAGTACGGCGCCGCCACCGACATTCTCGCCGACGCCCATCCCCACATCGGCACCGATCGCCTCCCGGGCATCATCGCCGGCATGCGTCGGCAGATCATCGAGTCGGGCGGTGAAGTGCATTTTCAGACGCGCGTCGATGCCCTCCTCTTCTCGGCCGACGGCCGGCGGGTGGAAGGCGTGCGCGCCGCCGACGGCCGCGAGTGGACCGGCTCTGTGATTCTCGCCACCGGCCACTCCGCCCGCGATGTCTATCGCTATCTCCATGCAGCAGGCGTCGAAATCGAGCAAAAAGCCGTGGCCATGGGCGTGCGTTTGGAGCACCCTGCGCACCTCATCGACCAAATCCAATATCACAACCGCGAAGGGCGCGGCGACTTCCTCCCGGCGGCCGAATACGCCTTTGTGCAGCAGGTGAACGGGCGCGGTGTGTATTCTTTCTGCATGTGCCCCGGTGGATTTGTCGTCCCCGCCGCCACCGGCCCCGAACAGTTGGTGGTCAACGGCATGAGCCCCGCCAACCGCGGCAGCCGTTGGTCGAACTCGGGCATGGTGGTCGAAACCCGCCCCGAAGACCTCAACGACGGCCTCGCCCCTTGGGTGGCCGAAGTCTTGCAAAACGATGCCTTGGCCGAAGGGCACGCCGCCCTCGCTGATGAGGCGAACCCCCTGCGCATGATGTGGCTCCAAGAGAGCATCGAGCGCGCCGCGTGGGTGCAAGGTGGGCGCACGCAGGTGGCGCCCGCCCAACGCATGGCCGATTTTGTCAACAACCGCCTCTCGGCCGAACTCCCCAAATCGAGCTACACCGCCGGTTTGATCGCCTCGCCCCTCCACTTTTGGATGCCGCGCTTCATCACCGAGCGTTTGCAAGAGGGCTTCAAAGCCTTCGGTCGTCGCAGTCGCGGTTTTCTCACCAACGATGCGATCCTCATCGCCGCCGAAACGCGCACTTCGTCGCCCGTTCGTGTGGTGCGCGACAACGACACTTTGCAGCACGTGCGCCTCGCCGGACTCTTCCCCTGCGGTGAAGGGGCGGGCTACGCTGGCGGCATCGTTTCCGCCGCCATGGATGGCGAACGCTGCGCCGAAGCCCTCGCGGCCGCCCTCGGGGTGTAAGCACCAAAAACTTATTTCAACTTTCGCCCGCGGCGAGTGCATCATCCTACGAAAACCTGAGTTCGGTCTAAGTATTTCCTCTAAGAATAGTCCCACCGACTAAGTAACTCAATCGGTGGGAAACTTGTTCACGTGGAAAAACGTAACTTTGTAGTTGACGCAAGCCAACACGGGCGATCATACCCCGCAGAAAAACAAGAAGTTTCCCGAAAATATCTTCGGAAAACTCGTGGCGGACAAGGGATACATCTCGCAGCGCCTTTTCGAAGTCTTGTTTGTCAACGACATTCACCTGATCACTCGCATACGCAAGAACATGAAGAACACGTTGATGCATCTACGCGATAAAAATCTACTGAGGAAAGGGCCGCTGATCGAAACGGTAAACGACGAGTTGAAGAACATCGTTCAGATTGAACACACGCGCCACAGAAGTACCGGAGGGGTTGCCGCAAATCTCATGGCAGCCATGGCCGCATACAGTTTCTTACCCCAAAAAAACTTCGCTAAATATCGAAATCATCGAAAGAGAAAGACGAATTGCTTAGACCGAACTCAGGTATTACAAGAGTAAAGATTAGTAAGTTTTTAGATGTATTCGGGTTTGTATTAAGTGTTGTTTTGGGTTTGATGGACTGTAATCTGTATGTCTAAAATGAAAATGTTTTCCAATATCCATGGTGGATTTCTTTCAACGGAACTCGATAACCTCATCTCGGTCAGCAAGATTTCCAACCTGCCTCAAGGAAGGTTCTTCGGGGTGGCTCTGATAACTTTGATGAATACATCGAACAGAAAGTCTCTCATATAAGGAAACCTTTGTGGATGTCGCCAAAGTTTCAGCCGAAAGCAAAGCCTTGTGCCTATTCCCGATGTGCGGAGCTTCGTAAATGAAGAAGAGAGAGTATCAATGCCAATTATCAGGCTGTCAAATAAGAGGTGCTAAGCCTTGTCGATGCTAAAATCGAGCGGATAAAGGTAGGCACGTTGTTGTAAAAGAATATATCTCATTGAGATGCATATGTTGTTTATTACAAAAGATTTGATTGTGTTATTCGTATTTCTTGTTTTGGATACCTATGCATTGATTATAATATTGTATCTTTGGGGCAATAAAATAGAAATGTATGAAAGTCGCATTATTACAATTATCTGACATCCATATTCAATCTGATAAGGATTTCATTATTAAGTACAAAGATCATTTTTGTCGTTCATGTAAGGCTCTAATAAATGAGTGTACAAAATTGATAGTTGTTATTACGGGGGATATTGCATACAGTGGGAGTCGGGAGCAGTATGAGATTGCGTATAAGTGGCTAAAGGAATGCGAAGCGTTCTGGAGGAGGGAAGCATTATACCTCAATACTGTAGAGTATATTGCGGTACCAGGCAATCATGATTGTGATTTCTCGCAAAACAGTGCCATTCGGGCATCTCTTGCTGTAGTTCACTCTTCAGATGATGAGATAGATGAAAAAGATATTGAATCTATGTTTCTATCCCCCCAAGCTAACTTCTGGGATTTTTATAGCAGGCTCCGAGGTGAGAAATTAAGGCCTGATATATCATGGGTCCATGAAGTCCTCCTAAAGCAGGATTATCATATAGTTTTCCACTGCTATAATAGTGCATTCTTATCCCAGCTTAATGAAAAAGTTGGCGGATTGATTATACCTAAAAATAAATTTATAGAAGCAAAACAAATAAACAATCAGGGTATTGTGATTGCTCTTTATCATCACAGTACCGGGTGGTTGAATCCCAATACGCAGTTAAACAACAAGAAAGCTTTTGAAAGCCACATCTTCTCAACTTCTGATGTTGCTATGTGTGGGCATGAACACTCGAGCCAAGGAAGAATTGTTTCGTCGTTATCCGATTATCGTGAGCTTATATACCTTGAGAGTCCTGCTTTTCAATATAGCAATACTTCATTATATAGCTTAATCATGCTTGATACGGATGAAAGTTTTTTAGTTCATCATCAATTTGAATATTCTCATCGAGAAGAAAGTTATCTGTCCTGTGATGAGCCTGCGTTACTCAATATACACAAAAAGCAATCTGGAATATTATTTACTGCTACATGGGAACACAAACTAGGGGATATTAGTATTCCTTTAAAACATACAAAAAAAGCAATATTGAGGCTGTCTGATATATTTGTTTTTCCAGATTTGGATCCTCTTTCTTATGTTGATGGAGAGTGCATGCAATATGTAGATAGTGAGAACCTCTTAGAAGATTCCTTTATCCCAGAGCAGGTCGTATTCCTAGAAGGAGAGAATCAAGCAGGCAAAACTTCATTGTTGCGAATGCTATACTCTCAATGGTATAAAAGGGGAGTGTACCCAATTATGCTCTCAGGGCAAAAGATAATGCACTATAATATTGATAACTACATAAAATCTTCTTACAAAGAACAGTATCAGCATAAAAAATATTCCTATAGCTTGTATCAACAGCTTGATAGGAGTAAGAAGATAGTGTTTATTGACGACTTTGACAAATCCTCAATTAACGACGAGCATAAGTCAAAGTTACTGACACTGCTACTGCTACACTTTGATAAAGTTATCGTAACAAGCAATATCCAGATGGATGCACATAGTATTTTGCTGGATCTCAGAAATACAGGTAACTTAAAACGGTTCAAAATTATACCCTTAGGATGTAGAAAAAGAAATGCACTCATCGAAAAGTGGATTAGACTGGGTGAGGATCCTATGACGTTGGACGAGCAGTATTGTCTCGAGCAGGTAAAGAATGCATATGACAGTATTTATTCATTGATGGGGCAGCAGCTAATCCCATCTTACCCCGTTTTTGTACTTTCTCTTTTACAGGGATTAAATAATATGTTTGATAAGTTTGATACCTCCCAAACATCATATGCATTTTGTTATAATGCTTTGATAATAGCTTCATTTGTGAAGTCTGGGATGGAAAAAGAAAATATCGATGGAGTATTGAGATTCTTATCTGAGTTTGCTTACTATCGTTATGGGGAGTGCGCGGATAAAAGATACTTTGATCAGTCTGAGTTCGATGCATTCTGCACAAGCTACAAAAAGGATTATATCATTCCGTATTCCCCCGAGTCGCTATTGCAAAATCTATGTAAAGCAGACATTATTCGGTCAGAAGATGGATATAGTTATTCGTTTACATACAGATATATCTTTTATTATCTCATCGCACAAAAGATTTCTCGGCTTGTCAATGATAACAACGCAGATGGTTTAGTAAGGCATTTGTGTGATAATCTGCACAAGGAAAGGGAAGCCAATATATTGATATTTCTTGTTTTTCTTAATGGTACGGGCAAACAGCTCGATGATGTGCTACTTGCTAGTATGCTTCCCTTTGAAGATCAACAACCAATCACCTTAAATACAAATGACCCATTATTTAAGTCTATAAATGATGTTGTAGATGCAATAAAATCTGATGTTATGCGTAGAGATGTTAACCCTAAGGAAAATCGAGAGGAAGCTCTTAGAAACTCCGATCAGCTTCAGGGAAGAATGGAGACAGAGGGGGTAAACGCATACCCCACTGAGAAGGATTTTGAAGAAAATAGCCATCTGCGCGATATTAGTAGCGCTGTTAAGGTCGTTCAAATTTTAGGGCAGATCGTGAGAAATCAAAAGAATACGTTGAAAAAAGAGGAGCTTTTAAAGTTGATAGAAGAAGCATACAATGTATGTTTCCGCTCAATTTCATTCTTTGGAACTTTGATTGAGGAGCTGAAAGGAGACATAACAGAACACTTTGTAAATAGTCAACAGGGCAGATGTTACTCAAGAGGCGATGAATTGCAAAGAAAAATACATCAATTGCTTCATATGTTATTGTTTCGTCAATGTCTTGCATCTTTCTCAAGTCTCTCTAGAGCTATTGGGATGGGCAATCTCCATGAACTATACCAGGAAGTGGCAACAAGAATGGGGACACCAGCCGCTAAAATCATTTCCTTTACAATAAACACATACCACAATAGGATGAAAATTAAAGATCTGGAAGAGTTGGTGAGTGAGTATCGAAATAACCCAGTTGTGATGAAGATAATAAAGTTGAGAGTGTTGAACTATGTGTATAATAACTATGTTAAATTTGATCAATGTCAAAAGATAGGTCAAGTATGTGGCTTAAAACTCATTGATAGCCCGACAATCTTAGCTAGTTCTAATCGAGTTAAGAAGAGATAAGGGGAATGCAAAGGGTAGAAATAAGTTACTCCTGTTCGCTAAACTTCAAAATGACACGATTTCCCTATCCGCAACGCCCATCAATAGGTGTTGCGGATTCTTTTGGGTGATGTCCGAAAAATACGTTTTGAGCCCTCCCTCGCGTGCGCGCGTCATGCGCCCGCGCGTCCCGTGTTTCGAATAATTGCCTTCACCTCTTCACCCAATGCGCACAACCTCTTGATATGGAGTGTTTTGCGGTGAAGGCAAACTGTCGAGTGTTTCGATTCGCCTTTTTACCCGATGGCTGCAAAGCGCTGTCATTCAGTGAAATACGGTGAAGGATTTTTTATTCGTTTCTCCGCGTTTTATATTCATGTGGTGTATGGTGTTGAAAACAAGTGATTTGCGGTGAAGGCAGGGTGAAGGCACGCGTTCACGTTTCCTTTTTCGCTCTGCTTCTCGCCGTGCGCCGAGAGTTTCCCCCATCTTTCGGAAAGGGGGTGAAGGTAAGGTGAAGGCTTGCCTTCACCTTTTTCTTCACCGCAACGATTTGATTCCCATTTCGTTAGCAAGGTGGGTGAAGGGTGAAGGCAAAAAAACGAAAACTCGCTGATGTGCGCGTATACGTGCGCGCGCGAGGAGAATCGTGGGGAGGTGCTTTCCAAACAAGACTTGTTTTCTTCGATAGTCCTCGTGTTTCGAGCAGAACAAGTGGGCTTCTCTATGAAGATTGATTAAGGGGAATTGGGTTATGTCAGAGTTTTCATCCTTTGCGGTAAAGTTTTTTCTTTTGATCTAATCTGGAAAAACTGTAGGCTTTGATTTTTCTATTCAAATATTTTGTTGCAAAGTCGAGTATTTTGTACTTTTGCTGTAATCTAATTCCTTTTTCCCCATAGAATTGTTTGATTATGGATTTCAAAGACCAAATACGACAGATTGCAGAGCGTATTCCTGTGCTTAAAGATAATCTTCTTACAGAAGAGGCCACAAAAAATGCATTGATTATGCCGTTTATAGCGGCATTGGGCTATGATGTTTTCAACCCCCTTGAAGTTTTGCCTGAGATGTGTTGTGACATTGGCAAAAAGAAGGGTGAGAAAATCGACTATGCCATTATGGCGAACAACGAACCGGTGATTTTGATTGAGTGTAAGCATTGGGCGCAGAATCTGAATTTGCATGAAACCCAATTGTTGCGTTATTTCACAGTGTCTAAGGCAAAGTTCGGGGTGCTTACCAATGGTATCATTTATCGTTTCTACACCGATTTGGAAGAACCGAATAAAATGGATGAGAAACCCTTCTTGGAAATCAATTTGACTGATTTGCGTCCATCACAAATTGAAGAACTCAAGAAGTTCCACAAGTCGTATTTTGATGTAGAAAACGTTATGAGTACGGCCAGTGAATTGAAGTACATGCGTGAATTGAAAGCGGAGTTCGCCGAAGAATTCGAATCACCCTCTGCTGAGTTTGTGCGATTCCTCAGTAAACGTATAATTAGTGGGTCTTTCACAGCCAAAGTGCAGGAACAGTTTAAGGTACTCGTGAAGCGTGCTCTCAATTCGTATGTCAATGACGTGCTGTCTGCACGACTGAAAACGGCTATCGGCGAAGAAGGACAAAATGTGGCGCAGTCTATTTCAGACAGTGGTAATGCGCAGAAAGAACCAGAAGAAACAACTGAAGCACTTCCCGAATCTAAGGACGATCGTATTGTTACAACAGAGGAAGAGTTGGAAGGATTTCATGTTGTTCGGGCAATTGTGCGCAGTGTGATTCCTGTTGAGCGCGTGGCTGCTCGCGATACCATCTCATACTTTGGCATCTTGGCAGATGACAACAATCGTCGCCCCATTTGCAGACTGCATTTTAATGGTAAGCAGAAGTATTTGGGACTTTTCGATGACCAAAAGAATGAAACACGTCATCCCATCTCGAAAATCGACGACATCTTCGATTTTACGGAACAGTTGCATGAAGCAGCTCGTCGCTATCTTTGATGTGTCATTGCTTAGATAGGGATAAAATAAGCTTGAGCTATACAAACAATCGGGTGTGCTGCCAACATGAGTTTGGCGGCGCACCCGATTGTTTATGATGCAAGCTTGTCGAAAAAAATCTCAAAGGAGGTGTTCGAGGAGTTGGGGCAGGGCGGTGATGACGTGGGTGGGGAGCGTTTCGTCGTAGTCCTTTTGTTCCCATTCTTCGCCTTTGAACCAAATGGTTTGTGCACCGAGGCAGTGGGCGGGGACGATGTCTTTGGAGAAAGAATCGCCGATGGCTACACACGATGCGGCGGGAACGGCGGCCGCGTCGATGCCCAGTTGCCAAATGGCGGGATCGGGTTTGCGAACCCCCACCACGGCGCTCTCGACGATGTGGGGGAAGAAGTCGGCGAGGCCGTAGGCACGGAGCACCGCGCGGATGTTGCCGTAGAAGTTCGTGACCAGCACAAAGCGGTAGCCGCGGTCGCGGAGGGTTTGCAGCACGTGGCGGGCTTCGTCGGCATGGTGGCGTGCCGCGTGGTCGCAGTAGTCGGCAATGGCGTCGGTGGCGGCTGCGCAGTCGGCATTGGAGAGCGTGACGGTGCCACCTTCGCGGAGAAAGGCGAGTTCGACGGCGATCTTTTTGTGCAGGAGGGTGCGGAAATCGTCGTCGGGGGTGACGATGGGCTGACGGGCGAGGGTGCGCTCCCCGTGCACGTAGGCCGCGCGCCACACTTCGCCGTCGACGGCGCGGAGGACAGGGAAACGCTCGGCGGCTTGGCGATAGCCGTCGAGGAGAACGAAGTTCCAGTGGCGCGCCCCGCTGTCGAGCGTGCCGCCGTAGTCGAAAAGTAAGGTGGTAGGAGTCATCGCATGAGTTGTTTGTTGCCGATTTTCACCAGGAGCACACCGACCACGATCCAGAAAATTTCGCGGATACGGGTGTAGAACGACACATAGATGCCGATGGCTTGTCCCACGCCGGGGAAAAGGAGGGGGACGATGACGGCCAAGCTGCCTTCGCGCGCACCGATTTGCATCGGGAGGAAGAACAGGAGGTTGCCCATCAGCGAGGAGAAACCGAGAATGATGAGGCCGTCGACGAAGTTGGCGCCGGGGATGCCGAAGGCGAGGAGGATGAAGTAGAATTCAAACGAATTGAGCAGACGACCGACGTATTCGGCGGCTAGCGAGCCCCAAAGTTGGCGCGGATGTTCGTAGAGAAAACGGATGTTGGCGTCGATGGTGTCGAAGGCTTCGAGGTGGCGCTCGTAGAAACGGCGCGCAGGGCGGCGCAAGAACGGCACGAAGAAGAGCAGACGAAAGACGCGCGCGATGATGCCGTGCTTGTAACTATAGGAGAAGAAGGCGCCGGCGGCCACGAATACCGTGACGTAGCCGGCAAAGAGGCTCCACAACCACGCGTTCATCACGTCGAAATGCGCGATGACGAAAGCGATGAGAGCCGTGCTCCACAGAAAGAAGTGGCTGAAGACGTGCATCATCGAATAGAGGGCGACGGACGACACGGCACGCGGCGTGCCGATGTAGCGCGAGAGTTCCATGACGCGATAGGGGGCGCCGCCCGAACCGAAGGGGGTGGTATAGGAAAAGGCAAAGCCCGAAATGGTGAGCTTCATGGCGTGGGCGAACGAGAGGTGCTTGTCGTGGTCGGAGGTGTTGACCAAGATTTGGAACGCCCAAGCGTTGCAGAGGTAGACGAAGAGCCAAATGCCGACCACGCCGGGGAGGTAGAGCAGGATGTTGGCGGGGTTTCGCTTGATGGTTTCCCATCCTTCGGGAAAGGAGTAGACCATGAAGGCGATGGCGCAGAGTCCAAAGAGGAGAAAGAGGTTGCGATAGAGGGGCTTCATGCGGCAGAGGGAGCGGAGGACAGGAGTTGTTGGTTGAGGCGACGGCAGAGGGCTTCGTGCGTGCGGCGCATATAGCGGTAGATGCCGTGGAAGACGGTGAGTTCGACGAGGGGGTAGACGAGGACGAACCAAGGAATCCAAACGGCAACGAGGAGGGCGGTGTAGAGGGTGATGGCGCGCCAATTGAAGGTGAGCACATTCGTCCACTTCATGAGGGGCAGACTACCGGCGCGGAAGGTTTCGACGAGTTTGGGCGGGAGGTTACGGCCGTAGCGCGCGTCGAGGGTGCGTTTCAGGGCTTGAAATTCGGGCGTGTCGCGCTCCTGACCGGCGGTGTAGTTGCAATAGAAGTGGAGAAACACTTTCCAAGCGGTGTCTTTCTTCCACGACACTTTAGCGTAGTCGGCACGCAGGCGTTCGGCGTTGTCGAGTTCGCTGCCCGAGGCGCCTTTGATGAAGTAGAGATGCACGTTGCGGTAGTAGTCGGCGAGGCGACTCTGCACGGCGTGGGCGTGAAATCCGATATAATAGAGGACGGGGAAGATCCAAAAGCTCCATTTCGGACTCTCGCTCCAGCCCGGCACGATGGGTTGCGGCATGAGACGAACGGCAATGGCCACGTAGATGGCGATGAACCACACATCGCCGGCGAAACCGTCGAGGATGCGTCCCCAAAGCGTCTTCTTACCGGTCATGCGGGCGAGCTGTCCGTCGGCCGAGTCATAGAAATTGGCCCACATGAGCAGGCCGATGCCGATGAGCGTGAGGTCGAGACGGCCTTCGCCGAGCGCCATGAAGACACCGGCGGCGGCACCGAGGAAGATACTCAGGATGGTGATCACGTTGGGGTGGATGCCGAAGAGATTGAAGAAGCGCGCCCACAACAAACCGATGGGGCGGGTGAAGTAGATGTCAATGTTTTCTTCGGTGTCGGTGCTTTTGAAGGTGGATTGCAGATCCGTGTTTTCAGCCATGGGAAGAGAGATGAAAAATTAGGCGCGGCGGCGAAGGAAGTGGAGGGCGCGTGTGGCGATGGCTTCGGCGGCGGCTTGGGTGCAGCTGCCAAAGGAGGGCCAGTCGTTGAAATCGATGAGGAAGAAGCGGCCGTTGGGACGAACGATGGCGTCGCCGCCATAGATGGGCCTACCGAAGTGGCGCGCGGCGGCGTCGGCGGTGGTTTTCAAGTCGGCCAGGGAGAAGGGGTGCTCGGCCGGCGCGCCGTTGTGCTGCTCGAGTCCGAATTTGCTGAAGCCATTTTCGCGCGTGGGATAGGTGTGGGAGAAGAAGGACGTGCCTTCCACACCGTAGAATTTCACCAAATCGCCTTCGAGGTGGGCGCTCACGATGAAGTCGTCGATGCCGGCGGCAGCAAAGTCGGCCAGGGAGGCGCGGAGTTGATCTTCGTCGGCGATGAAACGCACATCGTCGGCTGTTTTGGCGGCGCTGTCGCTGCGTTTGAGCCAGAGGGGGAGACCGAGGGTGCGCACGATGAGCGCGGGGTCGGTCACGTTGTGGAGAAAGGGCGCACCGCAACCGGCTTCGTTGAACCAACCGTCGAGGTCGGCGCGGCTGTGGCGGAGCAAGGCGGCGGGGCTGTTCCAAATGGTGAGGCCGGCGGCTTCGGCGGCGGCCAATGTGGTCTGCGCGGTGCGACTTCTCGCCATGGAGAGCACCAAGTCGGCGCCGGTGAAGGCGGCGGGTAAACGATTTTCGTCGATCGCCGCGATGGGTTCGCCCTGCAAGGAGAGCGCCAAGGCGACGGCTTTGAAAATGGCTTCGTCGCGCGCCTCACTGTTGGGGGAGTATTGCGTGTCGCGAGAGATGAGATAGATCATAGCGGGGCGGGGCGAATTAGCAATCGCGGAGAAAGGCTTCGGCTTTGGGAATGTCGGTGGCGTGGTCGACGTCGAGAATCTTGGAGAAGGGATGGGCTTTCAACTTCAGGCCGTCGGCGATGAGGCCGCGCTGGAAGTTGCGCATGCGGCTTTGGCCTTCGGCCATGCAACGACGCAGGGTGTCGAGCGCACGGGGGGCGAGGGCGTAGATGCCGCCCGAGATGAAACGGAAATGCGGCTCGCGCGTGTCGTAAAAGCCGTCGATGTTCAGGGCTTCGTCCGTGCCGATATAGAGTGGACTCTCGTCGTCGATGAAATCGGTCACGGCCATCAGCCCGTCGAGCCCGGCTTCGAGGGCAGAGCGGAAGGCGGCGATGTAGGCGCGGAAATCTTCTTCGCGGAAGATGGTGTCGACGGTCGTCAAACAGAAGGGCGCGCCGTCGAGCAAGGGGGCGATGCGGGCGAAACTGTGCATGGACGAGGGCGTGGTCTCCACTTCAATACGAAGGTTCCACTCGGGATGTTCGTCGGCGAGGCGACGCACGAATGATTCGGTTTCGGGGCGCAGACGGTTGACGATGATGACGATTTCCTCCGCGTCGTTGGCGGCGAAGATGCGCACAAGGCGTTCGATCATGGCCGTGCCGCAGAGCGGGATGAGGGGTTTCGGAGCGGAGATGCCTTCTTCGGCAAGGCGCGAGCCTTCGCCGGCGGCGATGATGGCAAATTTCATGCGAAAGGGGAAATGAAGTGGACGAGGGCGGCGGGGCGATCAGAAGATGACGCGCGCCATGAAACGAATGCCCCAGCGGGTGGTGCGCGGGTCGTCGAGATAGGTGAAGCGGCGCACGTAGTCGATGTGGAAGAGCTTGAAAATGTTGTGAATACCGAAAGCGGCTTCTACATACGGCACTTGCGGATCCATCACCTTGCTTTGTTGGCGGAACGAACCGTCGGGGGTGAACTCGCCGGGGAAGTAATAGAGATCCGTGCGCGTCTTGTTTTCTTCCAAATAGGGGTTGTTCTTGTCGGTGAGTCGTCCCCAAAGGATGTTGAAGCCCACGTGTTCGCGCCATTTCAGGCGGTTGAAGAGCGGAATGCGGTTGAAGATTTTCCCGTTCAGGCTCCAGTTGAACATCAACTGCGCATAGCGGTCGTTGAGGAACTCCATATTGTCGACAAGGTAGTACATGTCGTCGTCATACACGTAAGCCAAGTTGGCGCGGGGCATGATGAGGAGCGGGAAGGGGACGCGATTCCACTGCGCGCCGGCGGCAAAATCGAAGTCCATGCGACCCCACGAACGCAGCCACACGCGTTTGCGCACGCCCACCTCGGTGAGGTTGTAAGTGTAGTCGCTCCACACCCCACGCAGGCCGGCGATGTGCGAAATGCGGTAGATAGGCGCTTCCTTGTTGACCAAGATGCGGCGCTGCTTGGTGTTGATGTAAGCCACGCCGGGCTGGTATTGCAGCAAAACGGAGAAATCGGAGGTGCGCAGATAGCTGCGATTGCGCGCATTGAAGCCCGATCCGTCCGCGGGGCCGAAGGGGCGCGGATGGTAGTTGCCTTGGGCGTCGTAGTGCACGCCGTTGGCCACGGGCTGGTAGAAGAGCATATAAGTGGGCTCGGTCATGTCGTGCCGTACTTGTGCGCGCCATTGCAGGCCATAATCCCATTCTTGATCGTAAACGAGTTTGAAACTCCGCGCATAGTTCATGTGTTTCACCGGCGCCCACTTGAGTGCCATGAACACATTGTCCTTGTCGGTCGTCAGGTACTGATCGCTCGGCACGGACACGTCGTAGGAGTAGGTGAACGTGAGGTTCGACACCGGAAACTCCATGGGCAGATAGGCTTTGCGGCGGAAAGAATAGGTCAGTTCGCCCAAACCTTTCCAGCGCCGGTCGCGGAAGCCGTAGGCTAAGTAGCCGCGCCAAAACATGTGCGGGTTGAGGTTGGCGGTGGTTTGCAGTGAGGCGCGCAGGCGGAGTCCGTCGACGGGATTCGAGGTGACGGCTGTGTTCACGGGGCCGATGTCGAGTTTTGACGGATTTTTGGGGTCGATCGAGGTCGGAATGTAGTTTTCGATCAGCGATTTGCCCACCCAAATCACGGGCGAGAAGCCCTCAATATTATAAATGCGTTCGACGAAGAGCGAAAGGCGGTCTTCCGACGGACTGAGGGCGAGCGGGCGGTGCTCTTTCCAGAAGTCCTCGTTTTGCATGCGCGCGTCGGGCTCGGTTTTCTTCTCGGCGGTGAAGCGGAAAAGGCGCGGCGAGAGCGGCGCGAACGAGTAGTTGGAGTATTCGGTGTAGCGCTTCACCTCGAGCGTTTTGAGAAATTTGGCCGCTTCGAGCACCACGAACATGTCGTTCTTGGCCAGTACCTGTTCGCCGGTGGGGAGGGTGGTGAATTGCTGCGCGATGTTGATGCGCTTCACGTAGTTGACCGTCGATTTCACGGGGATACTGATGTCGGCTTTGGCGAGGCGGAAGGTGGAATCGGCCAAGATGTAGAGCGACCCCGTGAACCCGAAGTCGCGCGGATTGTTGGGGCCGAACGAAACTTGGATGCAGCGCTGTCCGTCGACCACGGTGGTGTCTTCGATGAAGTAGCGATAGAACGCGATGGCGCCGTGAGTGGCCACGGGGCTGAGGAATTGTGCTTGCAGGAAGCGGATGTCGTCTTGATAGAGGTCGACTTCCGTGAACACATCTTGCAACATCGAGGCGAGAATGTCGCCCGTGTCGATGATTTCGTTCATGCCGTTGGTGCGTTCGCCCTTGACAATGGTCTTGGCCGCGCCCAACTCCTTACTGTAAATCTCTTGCGAAACGGTTTCGTCGACCGAAACGGGGAGAATCAGTTTGCCCGTTTCTTTCGAGGTCTCGACGTGTTCTTTGAGAAAGGGCATGCGTTTGATGCCGCCCTCCTCGAAAAACTCGGGCGTGATGTCGCTCAGCGCGAAAGTGAGCTTGTTGTATTTCTCAAAACTGTAGAAATCGCGGTTGCGCAGGTCGCCGGCTTTCTTCGCCGCGATGACTTTTTCCATCAAAATCACCGCCGGATTGTTCTTGCGCGAATACTTCGAGCGTTTGGCCTGCACAACAGCTGTGCCGACGGCGAAGTCGGCGGGCTTGAGGCGCACGATGAGCGAGTCACCCCCCACGGCGCGGGTGGAGAAACTCTCATAGCCCACGCTGCTCACCACCACGCGCATGCCTTTGTGGAGCGGCAGGGAGAAACGCCCCGCGGCATCGGTCTGCATACCGTGGCGGCCACCTTTGGCCGCGTCGTAAAACACATTGACAAACGGAATGGCTTCGCCGCTCTTGGCATCGACCACGCGACCCACGAGGCGTTGTGCCGAAAGGGGCAGGGCAGTGAATAGCAGCAAGAAGAAAAGAAGAAAAGATTGCTTCATGAGATGACGGAAAAGGAGGATTTCGCGTAGAATGGAGAGGGGAGTGGAGCGGAACAATTATTGTTGAGCGCGATAGCGGCGGTCTTCGCGGCGTTCGCGCGGGGCGATGACGAGCGGATCGGCGTGCATCTCGTCGTGACGCAAACGATTGCGATAGACATCGATGGCCGTGTAGATGGATTGCACGAACGATTGGATCGAAGCCACGCCCTTGCCGGCAATATCATAGGCCGTGCCGTGGTCGGGCGAGGTGCGCACGATGTCGAGCCCTGCGGTGAAGTTCACCCCGTCGTCCATCGACAGCGCCTTGAAGGGCGCGAGACCCTGATCGTGGTACATGGCCAGCACCGCATCGAAGTGGCGAAACGAACCGGCACCGAAGAATCCATCGGCACTGTAGGGGCCGAAGCAGGGGAGTCCCTCGCCGTTGAGACGCTGCACGAGAGGCGCGAGCAGTTCCACCTCTTCGCGGCCGTGCAATCCCTCGTCGCCGTTGTGGGGGTTGAGGCCGAGCACGGCAATGCGCGGGGCGGTGATGCAAAAGTCGCGTCGCAGGGTGGTGTGGAGGCGTTGGAGTTGCGCTTCCACGTGCTCGGCCGTGATTTTCTCGGCCACTTCGCTCAGCGGAAGGTGGGTGGTGACGAGCGCAACGCGCATGAGGGGGTTGAGCAAGACCATGAGCGCCTCACCGCCGCAGGCGGCTTGGAAAAATTCGGTGTGGCCGGGATAGCGGAAGTCGGCCGACTGGATGTCGGCCTTGTTGATGGGGCAGGTGACAATGGCGTCGACGCTGCCGGCATTGGCCGCTGCCGCGGCGGCTTCGAGCGAGCGGAAGGCCATGCGACCGGCTTCGGCCGAGGGACGGCCGGGCTCTATTTTCACTTCCTCGTCGCCGATCACGTCAATCAGGTTGAGGCGATCGGGATGCGCGTCTTCGGGCTGCTCGATGCAGTGCCAATGCACGTCGAGTTCCAAGGCTTTGCGGTAGTAGGCGGCGACCTTCTCGCTGCCATAGACGATGGGGGTGCAAAGTTCCAAGAGTTCGGGTTGGGCGAAGGCTTTGAGGATTAGTTCATAGCCGATGCCGTTGGTGTCGCCGTGGGTGATGGCGATGCGTATCTTTCTGTTCATTGCGATTGTTGCGGAGGGGTGGAAAAAAGAGGGAAGGGGTGGGGCACAGTGCGCGAGGGCATTAGGCGCGTTCCTCTTCCATGCGTTTGGTGGTGAGCATACCGCAGGCGGCGTAGATGTCTTGTCCGCGAGAGGCGCGCACGGTCGTGGTGATGCCGTGGGCATTGAGATAGTCTTGCAGGCGCAGCATGGCCGTTTCGTCCGTGCCGTCGAAACGCGTGTCGGGGATGGTGTGGAAACGGATCATGTTGATGCGGCAGTCGAGCGGTGCGAGCAGACGCACGAGGGCGCGGCCGTGTTCGAGCGTGTCGTTGATGCCGCGAAACACGATGTATTCGAACGTCAGGCGGCGCTGTTTCGTGCCTTCTGCGTAGTCGTCGGTCGTTTTGCGGCAGAAATCATATTGACTCAGCAACTCGATGAGCGCTTCGACGCCGAAGGCGCGTTCGGCCGGCATCATCGCGCCGCGTTCGGCCGCATCGGGGTGGTGGAGCGAGACGGCCAAGCTGCATTTGCTCTCGTCGAGAAAGCGACGCAAGCCCTTGGCCACACCCACCGTGGACACGGTGATGCGCTTCGGACTCCAGGCGTAGCCCCAAGGTGCGGTGAGCGCTTCAGTGGCGCGCAGCACATTGTCGATGTTGTCCATCGGTTCGCCCTGCCCCATGAAGACGATGTTGGTGAGGCGCTCACGTTCGGGCAGCGAATAGACCTGATTCAATATATCGGCCGCGGTGAGTTGCGCCATGAAGCCCTGTCGGCCGGTCATGCAGAACTCGCACGCCATTTTGCACCCCACTTGCGACGAAACGCAGAGGGTGGCGCGCTCGCCGTCGGGAATGAACACCGACTCGATGTAGTGCCCCTTGGCGGTGCGAAAGAGATATTTGATCGTGCCGTCGCGCGATTCGACGCTTTCCACCGGAGTGGAAATGCCCAGGACGTAGGTTTCGGCCAAACGGGCGCGGGCGGCTTTCGAGAGATTGGTCATCTCGTCGAAAGAGCGGGCGTGCTTGTCGTAAATCCAACCACAAAGTTGTTTTCCCACGAAGCGCGGCAGTCCGAGCTCGACCGCTACGGCGGTGAGTTCGTCGAGGGTGAGACCGAGGAGCGCCGGTTTGGCGGAAAGGGGAGTGGAGTTGTTGTCGGACATAGGGGAGTAATGAGGTGAAGGCGCCGGGCGGCAGGCAAAATGCGCCGCCGACTAACCATACTATCCTGCAAAAATACGATTTTTTTGCGAGCCTTCGGGCGGCATGCGCTGATTTTCAAGCGCCGAGGAGAAGAGTGGCGCGAAAGAAGCCGTGGGAAAGGCGTTTTTCGACGACTTTCGGCGAAAAGTGGACTGCTTTTGGCGGAAAGTCCACTGGTTTCGAACGAAAGTCCACCACTTTTGCGGCGGAGGAGAGCGAGGCGGCGGAAGAAAAGATTTTTTCGCGCGGCAGATTTGGCATAATGCAGTCGAATGCTTATATTTGCGGTCTAAATCATTCGTCTATGCAGCAACTTCTACGCTATCTGTTTTCTCTGCTCTGTGTCGTCGCTCTGTCGAGCGTCGGTGCTTTGCGCGCGGCCGATGTGGTTGCCGCTGCTCCCTCGTCGGAGTCGCCGGCATTTGTTGCACCGTCCGAAGTTTCGATCTCGCTGCGCGGCAATCAGTTGCGCGTGACCAACGCCGACGGACAGACGGTGGAAGTCTATAACATCACCGGGGTGAAAGTATTTGTGCATCGCGTCGAAGGCGACGATCGCACGTTCACACTCAGTGCCGAGCGCGGTATTTACATCGTCAAGGTCGGTAAGGTCGTACGGCGCGTGACGCTCCTCTGAGGCGCGTCGTTGCCGAGCGTCGCAGGCTGTGCCGCCCGCGATGCGCGGAGCCCCGTTGCCCAATGTAAGGCAACGGGGCTTCGTGGCGCTAAGCTGTGTATTTTCTTTTTATTGAGTATGGGATTCCCGATGCCCGCTATATTCGAAGTAGGGACTAATTAAATTCTATTTTTTATGGATCATCGTGTTAGAAAAATCGGTGTGTTTTATGACGGTAGTTATGTATTCCAAGTGCGCAATTATTATAAGCGTGTGCATGAGCGTCATGGCATTTTGGATTTCAATGGACTGCATACGTTTGTGAAGCAGGAGATCGCCCGCATCGAGGGCTTGTCGGAGCAGGAATTGAGCATGTGTAAAATTGTGGATGCGCATTTCTTTCAAGGCCGCCGCTCGGCTCACCATTCCGATGCCGAGGCGTTGAGAGGCGAACGGGCTTTCGACGAAATGCTCAGCCGCATGGGCGTGACCACGCACTACCTGCCGTTGAAGAAACGTGGCTCTTTCGAAATGGAAAAGGGCATCGATGTCTGGTTGGCCTTGGAGGCGCTCGAGCAGTCGTACTACAAGCACTACGATTTTGTGGTGCTCTTGGCGGGCGACGGCGACTATCTGCCGCTGCTGCGCAAACTCAATGCGTTCGGCATTCGGGTGATGTTGCTCTTCTGGGAGTTTGAATATGAGGACGACCGGGGCGGGGTGCGCTACACCTCGGCTTCCGATGCGTTGAAGAACGAAGCCACCTATCCCATGGACATGGTGCAGGTGTGCAACAGCCTGAAAGGCGACATCCTCTTCAGCAACGACAGAATGCGCGACGCCGATTCGCAAAACGAAGTGGAAGAGTATGAGGGCGTTGTCCTTTCGGTGGGGCGAGATTATGGCTTCATCAAGCAGGAGAGTTTCCCCGACAATGTGTTTTTCCTGACCAAAACGGCCGAAGGTGACTTGCAGCGTGGCGACCGCGTGACGTTCGCCGTCGAAGTGGGACAGAATGGCAATCTGGTGGCCAAGTTTGTCCGCTCAGTGAAGTAGGATTTGCCCTAAGGCTCAAAAAAATGCCTGCGCAACATGAGGTTGCGCAGGCATTTTTTGTGTCTTTGCGCCGGTGGGGCGCGTTTGCGGGCGGACTTAGAGGGTGAGATCGCCTTTGCCGCGTAGAAAGCGGTCGAGTTCGCGTTCGTCGAGCGAGAGTGTGCCGTCGGAAAGTTGGAGAAAAGCGTCTTTCACTTCCTCTTCGTTGCCATTGGTGTTGATTTTCGCAAAGGCTTCTCGCAACACGGCGCTGCGTTCGTCGGTGGCCCGCATGAGGCGACTGAACTCTCCGCGGAGCAGTTGGGCGTCTTGGTCGATTTTGCGTTGTTGTGCCACGGATTCGGCCTGCACTTGGCGCAGCGCGAGGTAGCTCGACAGGACGTTCAACACCGAACCGGCGGTGCGCTTCAGGTCTTGGTTCAACTGTTCGTAGCGTTTTTCGGCGCGTATTTCTTCGACGATGGCGCGCGCTTGTTGGGGATTTTTGGCTTCGGCGAGTTCTTGGCGGCGGGCTTGGACGATGGCTTGTGTCGCCGATTCGGCAGCCTTGTTTTGCAGCTCTGCTTGCAGTTGGCTGAGCGCGCGTTGGCTTTGAGCGGGCATCGATACCTGGTTGAACTGATAGGGCACGGTGGCTTTGAGCAGTCGCTCGTCGAGGGAGGTTTGTGTGATTTCGCGGGCGAGGCGGAGCAGGCGGACGACGTCGCCCAAGCGCCGGGCTATTTCGGGCGTATTGATCGGTGCTTGGCTGTCGGCACGGCGTATTTGCAGACTCATGCCGTTCACTTCCGCTTGGAATTTGAGCTTCTCTTTTTCTACGACGGCAAGTTTCTTGCCGTAGGTTTTGACCTCGCGGCGGTGTTCCTTGTGTTGCGCTTCCATCTCGCGATAAGCCTCGTATAAGGCGCCGTGCACTTCATACCACTGCTGATAACGCTCTTCGTAGTTGTGGTTGTGGATGCCAAAGGTGAGCAGGTTGAAGAAGGCCGGCCAGCGGGTGGGACGCGCGCTCTTGGCTCGCTTGTAGAAACGGCGCAAGCCTTTGAGGTTCTCGTCGAGTCCTTCGGCCTGTGTGCGATGGTGCTCGATGGCGCCCCGGTGTCGGCTGACGAATTGCTCGGCC
>QWCT01000625.1_pt1 | contig 22023 bp, 36 predicted proteins | sample 1972681 | NCBI WGS metagenome assembly QWCT01 (sample SAMN09866701, study PRJNA288562) | Human oral metagenome isolate pre3_saliva, whole genome shotgun sequencing... | isolation source: mouth | host: Homo sapiens | place: USA: California | reverse complement strand
TAATTAAAATATCCTTTCATTTTTCTATTGATATTTTACTATGAATCTGTATCTTTTTCTATACCTTTTTTGTTGCACTTTATTTTGCTATTCACTATTTTTAAAACTTTGCATTACTAATTACATCTCCAAAAAATGCATTTGCTTCAAACTTTCCTGCATAATGTAATTCTAAAATTTTTTCCTTATCTGCCCACATAACATCATTAACCTCTTCTTCTTGAATTATTATTTCTGATATATCTGCATCTGATTTAAATAACCATACATCTAAAATATCCGGACAATTTTTGTAATATCTAATAGTTGTTCCTATATGTTTTGCTGTTTTCACATCTATATCAAGTCCAACTTCTTCTTTTATTTCCCTTACACATGCATCTAAAGGATTATCACCTTCTATAGCTGAACCTCCTGTACATTCCCACATAAGTGGGTGTGGTTTTGTTGCTACTCTTTGTGTTATTAAAAATTCTCCCTTAGAATTTACTATCCATGCATTAATAACTAGATGATATTCATCATCTTCTAACTTATCTCCTCTTTTAACCCTTTTGTTTATTTTTTCAAAATTCTTATTATATATATCCCAATATTCTACCATACATTCCTCCTTTTATATAATAATTAGTAATAATTATTAGTCCCTAAATGCTCTTATAAGTGACATTGTTACTGGAAAGATTACAAAAAATATTATTGTAAGATTTGGTAAATAATATTCTACTACAAATAATAATGTAAATACTAATATTGGTAATATTTGCGTAATTAACTTCCTATCTTCTGTTAATAATCTTTCTTCTCTTTCTGTCTTTTTCTTCTTATTTTTAAGCACACTTATTATAAGTTGTATTGATATAAAATCTGTTATTATATATATCAATGAATAACTAAAAGCTGGTATAAAATCATTTGGATGTTTTATAAGCCATTTCATGAAAAGTGGTATTAATGATAATGAGAATAGATATAATAAGTTTTTCCATATAAAACTTTTATGTACTTTTTCTGTTTGTTCTAATAAAAAGTGATGTCTATTCCATTGCGTACCTATAACAACAAAGCTTGCAAAATATATAATTATTGCTTTTGCAAATTCTATAATTTCTGTCATTTTTATCTCTCCTGGTATAGGTATTTCTAATACCATTAGTGTTATAATTATTGCTATAAGTCCATCTGAAAATCCTGCTATTCTTGATATTGGTATATCTTCTTTTATATCAAAATGTTTTTCTATATGTTTCATTTAACTTCCTTTCAACTATATTTTACACTATTTTTCTTATATATATCAATTAATATTTTTTAAATATCATAATTCCAAATATTTAATTGTCCTTTTGCTTCAATAGGCTTTTCTAAAGGGACTACCTCTTCTAAAATCCAAGCATATCTCCCAATATTAAAATCTCCACATAAATATTCTTGCTTATTTTTAGATATTTCTTCCTCAAAATTTTCATCAATATATATACAATCTACAAGTTTACCTTTGCAAATTATCTTACCATATCCCATTTCTATATTTGGTATTAACTCTAGTAACTCTATTATATGTTCATCTTTTACATCTATTTTCTTTTTACTTGCATGAATATATAATTCACCCCTATAGCTTGTTTTCCAAGTTCTTGTTTCTATATATTTTTTCTTTTCTTTTATTAATGTTGCCCATGGTTCAATTATACTTAAAACTTTCATTTTCTATTTTTTCTATATATTATCTTTTCCTTCTTCTAACCTTTTTACATCATTTTCATCTAAAGCTTTTTTCTCTTTTTCTGTCTTTTCTAATTCAAATTTTTGATATTCGTCTACAAGTGTTGTTATTTTGTAGAATACAAATGAAATTATAGTTATATCATCTGTAAATCCTATTACTGGTAAAATATCTGGTATTCCATCTAAAGTCATTACTGCATATAATATTGCTGCACCAATTTGTATTTTATCATTAATAGGTATTTGAAATTCTCCTTTAAAATCTGCTTGTATCATTCTTAACATTATTCCTAACTTATTTGCTGCTTCTCCTAAATGATCCATTATATTAAATGCTTTTTGTATATCTTCCCATGTTACTTTCTTATTTTTTAACTTTTCAAATATTCCTTTTGACTTTTTTTCTTCTTTTTCATTTAATTTTTCCATATAATATTCCTCTCTTTATTATTTATTTTTTACTATATTTTAATTATTACACTTCTTCATCTATTTCTCTTCCTATTATAATATGATCCATATCCATAACATGTCCTATCATATTATTTTCTATTACAGGAATATTCCTAGTTATTCTTTTTAATATTGCATCTCTAAAAGGCTTTTGTTTTTCTGTTCTTTCACATCCATAATTACCAATTATTATTCCTGATATTTCTTCAAAAACATTGTGTTTTTCTAATATATCTAATGCTTTTTCTACATTTTGCATATTTGTTTCAATATCTAAATCTTCTAATAATAATATCCTATTTTTAAAGGTTTTAAAATGTGTTATTATCCTTGAAAATATTGTTAAATTTCCTCCAATAATATTTCCTTTTAATCTTCCTTTTCTTATAGTATTATAATCAATAATTATTTTTTTACTCTCATTATTTAAATCACTTTCTAATACTTTTTTAAGTTTTAATATATCCTCATCTTTTTCATATTCCTTGAAATTCATATAATGTATACTTTTATTGTTATTATATATATACATAAAGTTTAATATTATAGTATTATCACTAAACCCTATAACTATCTTATCTTTTAATTTTTCCATATTAACATGTTGTATATTCTCTGTTTCTGAATCTCCACCTTTAGAACAAAATACTATATCGATATCTTTTCCATTTTTTTCTATTTGTTCTAAATCATATGAAATATTTTCCTTAGAATTATCACAAAGACTTTTACCTAAATCAACATTAAATCCATATTTTTCAAATCTTTCTTTTGCATTTAAAACTTCTTCTATCTTTTCTTCATCTACATTATCGGAAAAAGATACAACATATATATTGTATCTTTTATCATTAGTTCTATCATTATTGTTAGTTTTGCTATTTTTATTATTATTTATCATAATTTCTTATTCCTACTTATTTTTTACTTAATCTTCTTTCGGTTTCATTGTTGGAAATAATAGTACATCCCTTATAGAACTTGAGTTTGTAAGAAGCATTATAAGTCTATCTATACCAATTCCAAGTCCTCCTGTAGGTGGCATTCCATATTCTAAAGCTTGGATAAATTCTATATCCATCATATTTGCTTCATCATCACCCTTTTCCCTATTTTCCATTTGTTTAACAAATCTTTCATATTGGTCAATTGGATCATTAAGCTCTGAATATGCATTTCCATATTCTCTACCACCTATAAAAAGTTCAAATCTTTCTGTTAATTTAGGATTATCTTTTTTCTTTTTAGTAAGTGGTGATACTTCTATAGGATAGTCATATATGAATGTTGGTTGTATTAATGTTTTTTCTACTTTTTCTTCAAACACAAGATTCATTATATTTCCTATTGTTTTTTCTACTTCTGAAAGTTCTATTTCAAAATCTTTTGCGATCTTCATTGCTTCTTCTAATGTTTCAATTTTTTCAAAATCAATTCCTGTTACATTTTTAATTGCATCATTCATTGTTATTCTATTAAATTTACTTAAGTCTATTTTTTGATCTTCATATACTATTTCTGTTGTTCCATTTACTTTTTTACAAACTGTTCTTATTAGATCTTCTGTTATATTCATCATATCAAAATAATCTTCATATGCTGAGTATAATTCTATATTTGTAAACTCTGGATTATGTTTTATAGAAATACCTTCATTTCTAAACATTCTTCCCATTTCATATACTTTTCCGAAATCCACCTACAATTAATCTTTTTAAATATAATTCGTTTGCAATTCTTAAATACATATCCATATCAAGTGTATTATGATGTGTTTCAAAAGGTCTTGCCGCTGCTCCACCTGCAACTTTGTGAAGTATTGGTGTTTCAACTTCTAAATATCCTCTTTCATTTAAGTATTTTTTTATTTCTCCGAAGTATTTGTATTCTTTTTACAAATGTTTCTTTTACTTTTGGATTTACTATTAAGTCTAATTCTCTATGTCTATATCTTAAATCAACATCTTTAAGTCCTTTAAATTTATCTGGGAAAGGTCTTAATGTTTTTGTAAGAAGTACTATATCTTTTGCATGTATAGATATTTCTCCTGTTTTTGTCTTAAACACAAATCCTTTAACACCTACAATATCTCCTAGATCATATTTTTTGAAATCTAAATATTTTTCTTCTACATCATTTAATGATATATATACTTGTATTTTTCCTGTTTCATCTTGTAGATTGAAGAAAGATGCCTTTCCCATAACTCTTTTTGTCATTATTCTACCTGCAACACTAACAGTTCTTTCTTCATCTTCTTTAAAGTTTTCTACTATCTCTTTTGCATAATCTGTTCTGTCATATTTTGTAATATCAAATGGATTTTTTCCTTCTTTTTGTAATTCTTCTAATTTCTCTTTTCTTATTTTCATTAATCCATCTAATTCATCTTCATATGATAGTTCTTCTTTTACTATATCTTGATTATTCATATATTTTTTCCTTTTCTTTATTGCTTTTTCTTATATAATTATATATTAATCTTACTATTTAATTTTACTATATTTTTTTATTGTTGTAAAACTTCTATCGCTTTTTGTAATTGCAAGTCATTTTGTATTAAAAGTTTTTGTATTTCTTCTACTGATTTATCTTTATTTTTTTCTATTATTTCTCTTTTTGTAATTTTAGATTGTTCTACTTTTATTGTAGGTTCTACCCCAATCTTATTTAACTTAACACCATTTGGTCCAAAATATTCTTCTGTAGTTACTTTTAATGCTCCACCTGTACTACTTGGATATACTGCTTGTATTACACCTTTTCCATAAGTAGTTTCTCCTACTACTTCCTTTACCCTCTTATTTTCTTTTAATGCAAGTGTTAATAATTCTGACGCTGATGCTGAATATTTATTAACAAGTAATACAATTCCAAAATCATATTTAGCTTTTGTTTTTGTATATACTGTTTTCTTATAATCTTTAGCATTTATTGTAGAATATATTTCTTTATCTTTATCTAAAAATAGGTCTGCTATTCTTTGAGCAGTTTTTACATCTCCTCCGACCATTATATCTTAAATCTAGTATAAGTTTTGTCATTCCTTGTTGTTTCATTTCTTCTATTGCTTTTTCTATATCTTTATCTGATTCTTCTGAAAAACTTTTAAGATCTAAATATCCTATACCATTATCTAATAATTTATGTATTGTACTATCTACTTTTATTTCTTTTCTTATAACCTTAAATGTAAGTTCTTTTCCATCTCTTATAACAGTTATTAAAACTTCTGTCTCTTCTTTTCCTTTTATTTCTTTTACTATTTCATCTAATTTTTTCTCTCTTACATCAATATCATTTACTTTTATAATTATATCTTCTTCTTTCAACCCTGCTTCTTCTGCTGGTGTACCTTTCATTATCCCTGTTATAACAGTTGATCCTTCTTTATCAACAAGCTCTACACCTATTCCTACATATTTTCCCTTTACTCCTTCTTTTATTCCTTGCCATTCTTCTTTAGTGTAGTATTCTGTATATTTATCACCTAGTCCTTCTACATATCCTTTCATAGCAGATTCTGCCAATTTTGAATCGTCTATTTCACCCTTATATACTTCTTTTAATTTTTCTCTTATTGCTTCTAAATTTCTTGAGATTACAGATATTGTTGATCCTGATTCTTTTTTATCTGTTTCTTCTATATCTATTCCAAGAATTTTCTTTTCTATTCTTTTTAAAAAAAACTGATTGTTTATAAATACGGTAATTAATATTACTATTATTGTATATGATACAAATAAGAATAACTTATTTGTCTTTCTTTCCACTTTTTTTATTGCAAATTCATCTGATTCTTTTTTATTCATTCTTTCTTTTTTTTCATCAACTATTCTATTATTTTCTTTTCCCATGTTATTCCTTCTATTTTTCTAAATCTTCAACCATTTTTATTCGTTCTACATATTTTCCATAATCTTTAAATTTAGTACTTAACATTACATCAATATATTCTATAGCATCTACAAGTTTTGTATCATTTGATGCTAAACATACTATATTTAAATCATCATCTGCTATACCATTTGTAAGACTTTCTCTACTATATGCAAGGCTTGCACGAATTCCTTTAAACTTATTTGCAGTATATGTCATTCCATGCCCACTTTTACATATAAGGATACCTTTTGATCCTTTATCTCCTATAACCTTTTCACATACTTTTTGTGCATAAATTGGATAGTCTGTTCTTTCTTCTGAATATGTTCCCATATCTTCTATTTCAATATCCACTCCATTTTCTTTTATTCCATTTACATTTTCTATTATTTCTCTTTTAAGTTCAAATCCTCCATGATCTGATCCAATATATATCTTCATAATTTTCTCCTATAATAATACTATAATTTAAATTATATCAAATATAATTTATTTTTACATTATAATATATATAATAATAGAAAAAGATGAAGAACATTTTAAAATAATATTCTTCACCTAATTCAAATAAATTTAATTCTATTTATATTTATATTTCTTCACGTTCTATAGTTTTTTCTTTATTTTTCTGATTATTTAAATCTTGATGCTGTTTTGAAAACATTTCTTTATCATTTAATCCTATATCAAATATATTTTCTTTTTCTACTTCTATCTCTTCTCTTGTTATACCAAACCTATTATATAATTTTTTCAAACCTCTAAATATTTTATTATCATTTCTATTAATTCTTTCTTCTTTTTCTATAATCATATTTTTTTGATCTTTTACTACTTTTTTTATTTTTTGATTCAATTCTTTATTACTATATTCCTTTATTTCTGGTTCTTTGACTTCTTCTTCTCTAAAAGTTAATGTATGATCTTTACCGAATTCTTTTTTTGTTTTAAAAATATTTTTTAATTTTTTACTCCCTAAATCCCATGTTGGATCATAATAATACCAATTTTCCCCATTCTTAACTTTTATTGCAGCATGATTTAGTCTTTCCTTATATGGTGTCATTGTATTTTCTACATTTTTACCAATACAACCAATTACTTTTGATTCCACTCCTACACTTGTGAGCATATAATGCATCATATGAGCAATTCCTTCACATACTGCTCTATTACTTATAATTGCATTATATGAGGATTGTTTCCTGTTCAATCTTTGGTTTAACATTTGAATTCTACTTCTATTATCATTAAAAAGAATTTCTGACTTTTTATCATCTCTTCTTATTTCTTTTTCTAAATTCATTAATTTCATCTCAAAAGATACTTTTTCATTTATATGTTTATATATTGCTAAAGTTTTTTCTATATCTGTGTATTTAGGATTAATTATATTTTCTAATATTTCTTTTGATTTTCTATCCATCTTTTCCATATTATATGTATCAAATTCATTTTTACCTGATTCGCTTTTATTTTCTGTCCACCTACAAACTCCTCTTTTTTCTTTCTCATATATTGAAACTTCCTTTGTTAATTCTGGATATTTCTCAATTAATTTAGGATATATATCAACATCTAATGCCAAATATCCCATGTTTGAATTTTTCATTTTTTCAATGATATTAAATTCTCTTAAATCTAAATTTCCGTGTTCCTACATTTTCTATCCTTAAAATCTCTAAATTCAAATTTTTATCAAGACCTGAAATTTCATTTAAATTTGGATTATTATCTACTTTTAACATTTTCAAATTAATTAATTTGCTTGTATCTAACTTTGCCAATTTTTCTTCATTGTAGATTTCTAAACTTTCAAGTTCTTTTAGATTTTCTATTGGTCTAAAATCTTCTATTCCTGTAACTCTATTATCAATATATTCTTTTAGCTCTTGTCGCTCTTTTTCTACTCTTTTACCTTCTATCTTTGGTATTCTATTTAATTTTTCAGACGATATCACTAATCTTTTTAAGTTAGGTAATTTAACTATATCTTCTATATTCCCTACTTTTTTCCATCTTAAATCTAATTCTGTTATATTATCTAATTCTTCTTTTGAGAAATACTTATATTCTTCATCAAATTCTTTATCTTCGTTTATTAAATTTTTTCCTCCTAATATTTCTCTTAGTATAATTGCTAATCTTCCATTTTCTATTTTAATCTTATCCTGCTTCATAAATATGTTACCTTTAATTATTTTGGTTCTATACTTTTTTATTCCATTATCCTATCTTAAATATCTCTTTTATCTTTAATATTATATTATTAAATAACTTTTTTATTCCATTTTCCTTATATTCTATAATCTCATTTTTTATTAATATTATTATAATTACTATTATTAATATGTCCTGTTTCTTCTATATTATCATTTACTTTTTTCTGATCTTCATCTATATCAACTATTTTATATTCTTCTTTGTTTTTCTTATACTTATTTTCATTTTCCTCTAAAATATATCTCATATACATTCTATCTGTTTCGCTTGTACTAAAATAATTATAGTCAAGTAATGCAAGCATTGAAACTGTTTTTCTTTTTACTCTTCCTTCCAATACTTCTTCCATATCATTATATATTGGATTATATGTGTCATCTTTTCTACTTTCTATAACTTTGTATATCTTTTCTGGTATTTTATCTATATATTCTTTTCCTAGCATTTGTAATATTGCATATAATTCTGAATATGCTCTTTTATCAATATTATATTCTTTCATCAAAACTTCTTGCATCTTTTTCCCCACTTTCTCTATCTACTCTCTCTTTTTGCTTATCTCTTTCTTCAACTTCTCTTTCATCTATATTATTTAATTCATCTACTTCTCTTTTTAAATCTTCTTCTTTAGTACCATATCTTTGATACAACTTATTAACCTTATTTTCTTTTTGTTCTTTTTCCTTTTTTTCTAGAACTATATTTTTTCTATCTTCTAAAACATATCGTAATCTTTCATTTAGTTCATCAACTGTATATGCCTTTTCTTTTGGATTTTCTATTTTTTCTTCTAATACAGTAAAAGTATGATTTCTTTCAAATTCTTTCTTGGTTTTAAATACATTCCTTAATTCCATTTTTCCTGCATCCCATGTTGGATCATAATAATACCAATCTTTACCTGTTTTAACTCTTATAACCGAATGATCTTCTCCCCTATCTACAAAATCATTTTCTTTATTATCTCTTTCTCCTATACAACTTACTGTTTTAGATTCTATACCAACAGTTGAAAGCATATAATGCATCATATTTGTATATCCTTCACATACAACCTCTCCTTTCATAAAGGCATTATATGAGGATTGTTTTCCATCTAATATTTTACTTTCACCTTTTCCTATCTTCTGTCCTTTATCTCTAAGTTCTTTTGCTCTTTTAAACAAAATATTATCATATTTAATATTTTCTACTATATATACATATATTGCCATCGTTTTTTCTATCTCAGAATATTCAGGTCTTACTATATTTCCTAATATTTCTTTACACTTCTTATCCATTGGTACAATCTGTCCTGTATTATACTCATTTTTTCTAATCCCACTTATATTTTCAGTCCACTTACAACTAATATACTTTTCTTCAATTATACTATCTAATCTAGGTTGCATTTGTTTTAATTTAGGATATAAGTCTAGATCTAACCTTAGTGTATTAAGATCCTTATTTTCCATTGCTTCTACTATATTAGATTTATTTAGTTGCAAATCACCTTCTCCGATTATGTTCTAAATCTAATTCTGAAAGTTCTTCATTAAAATCAAGTCCTCTTACTTCTTTTAAATTTGGATTATCTCTTAATTTTAAGCTTACTAGATTTTTTAGGTTTTCTGTATTAATTTTTCTTAAATTTTCTTCATTATCTATTTGTAAAATTTCTAATTTTTCTAATTTCTCTATTACTGAAAAATCTTTTATTCCTGATAATTTCAATTCATAATTATATCTATCATCAGGTGTTATTAATTCACTCTTAAACATAGTTCTCATATTTGCTGAAGATATCTTAAGATTTCTTAAGTTTGGTAATTTTTCTAATTCATCTATTTCATCTATCCTAGTGTTTATTATCTCAAGATCTTTTATTTGTTCTAATTCTTCCTTTTTAAAGTTTTGAAATTCCAAAATCTCATTAATCCAATTAATCCCATTTTTTTTTATTCCTTTTTTCTCTAATTCTTTTTTTATTAATGTTGCTAAATTAATATTATCTATTCTTACAACTTCATCACTCATTTTACTTTCCTTTATAATAATTTAATATCTCTTATCTTTCATCAAAATTTATCTCTTCATTGTTACATACTTCTTTTTCTTTTTCATAACTATTTTCTCTCTTAATTTCTTCTCTATCAAATAATTCTTCTTTTCCATTTTTCAGTTCTTCTTTTTTTATTCCAAATTTATCGTATAAGTTTTTTAATCCTTTAAACAATCTATTATAAACTGTATCTTTTTTTCATTCTGCTTTTTTATAATCTTATCATTTTTATCAGAATATATCTTATTAATTTTATTTTCTAACTCTTTATTATTATACTTTTTTTGTTTTACACTTTGTATTTTTTCTTCTTGTGCACTTAAAGTATGTTTTTTATAAAATTCATCTTTCGTCTTATAAGCATATTCATATGTAGTTTTCCCTACATCCCATGTTGGATCATAATAATACCATTCATCATCTGTTTTCACTCTTATAACTGAATGATCTATTTCTTTATCTTCTTGTTCTTCAGTTATTGGATTAGCTATGCACCCTATCTCTCTTGATTCTATATTCTCTTTTGTAAGCATATAATGCATCATATTTGCATATCCCTGACACACTGCCTTTCCTTTCATTATTCCATTAAATGAAGAGTGTTTGCTAAGTATTCTTTTATTTATTATACTATATGAGCTTTTATTAGAACTTCCTTCTAAAAATAAAAGATATCTCATATCTTTTTGCATTTCTTCATCAAATTCAAGCATTTTATAATCATAATCAACATTATCAGTTATATAATTATATATAGCTAATGTTTTCTCTATTTCAGTATATTCTGGTTCAATAATATTTTGTAATATTTCCTCTACTTTTATATCCATTTCTTTTAAATTTCTTGTACTAAATTTGTTTGCCCAACAATTATAGACAATTCTATTTTCAATCCAAGTGTATACTCTTTCATTATTTTTTTCATATTCCTCTATTTTTTCAGCTAAATATGGGAATTTTTTTATTAAGTTTGGATACATATCTACATCTAATATGACCTCTTTAAGCTTTCTGTTTTCTACTGTACTCATAATATCAAATTCTCTTAATTCTAAACTACCTGTTCCATTTTTTGACAATAAAATTTTTTCTAAGTTTTCGGTTTCATTTAATCCTATTACTTCCTTTAAATTCATGTTGTTAATTAATTCTAGTTTTTTTAAATTCTTCATATTTGTAACATCTAATTTAGATAAATTTTCTTCACTCTCTATTCTTAATTCTTCTATACTTTTTAATTTTCCAAGTATCCCAAAATCCTCTATATTAGTTTTTTCTCGATAATGAGGACTTTCTTCATCTATTTCTCCATTTTCAAACTTAGCATATAAATTACTATTTCCTGATATTATTGATAATTTCTTTAAATTATGAAGTTTTTCTAAATCCTTTATATCTCTAACCTCTTCATAGCATATTTCTAATTCTGTTATACTATCTAATTCTTCTTGTGTAAAATCTTTATACCAATCATCATAATATTCAACATCATCAATATTCCTGTCCCAAAAATCTTTTTGAGCCAAGATACTATCTTCACTTATACTATTTTCTTCTGTATAATCTTCCTTCACTTTTTCTTCTAATTTTAACCTTAAAATATTCACTAAATTATCATTTTCTATTCTTATTTTTTTATCCATCTATTACTTTCCTTATACTATAATTATATATATTAGATTTCAGTTTATAAACTTTTATAGTTTTTTTAATAAGTTCTTTAACATTTATGTAATATATAAAAAAACAGTATTAGATAAAAAATTCTTACTAATACTATTTTCTTATTATTTATTATTTATTATTTTATAATTTAATTTTTTATTTTATTTTGTTTTGTTCTTCTCTTTCTTTTTTTATTATCCCTTCATAATTGTTTCAAATTCTTCTCCAGAGATTTTTTCTCTTTCTATAAGTACTTTAGCAATACTATGAAGTTTTTCTGTATTTGCTGTTAATATTTCTTTACCAATATTATATGCATTGTCTATAATTGATTTAATTTCTGAATCAATCTTAGATGCTGTTTCTTCACTTATATGTTTAGTATGTCCTATATCTCTTCCTAAAAATACTTGTTCTGAATTTGTAACATATGATATAGTTCCGAAGTCTATAACTCATACCATATTTTGTAACCATATCTCTTGCAATTTTTGTTGCACGTTCAATATCATTACTTGCTCCTGTTGATATATCTCCGAAGTATTATTTCTTCTGCGATTCTACCACCTAAAAGCCCTATTATACTTTCTTCCATTTCTTTTTTAGATATAAATGATTTATCTTCTCCGAGACTTATACATTGTATATCCACCAGCCATACCTCTTGGAACTATAGATATTTCATGTACTTTATCTTGTGTTTTTAAGAAATATGATACAACAGCATGTCCTGCTTCATGGTATGATACAAGTTTTCTTTCTTTTTCAGATACAACCCTACTTTTCTTTTCAGGTCCCATACTAACTTTTATCATAGCTTCTTCAATATCTTTTTCTGTTATATATTCTTTTTCTTTTCTTGCTGCTAAAAGTGCTGCTTCATTTAAAACATTTTCAAGATCTGCACCAGCAAATCCTGCTGTATTTTTTGCAACTACTTTTAAAGATATATCTTCAGATAATTTCTTATTCTTACTATGTACTTTAAGTATTTCTTCTCTTGCTTTTGCATCTGGCATTGATACAACTATTTGTCTATCAAATCTACCTGCACGAAGAAGTGCTGAATCTAGTACATCTGGTCTATTTGTTGCTGCAAGTACAATAACACCTTCATTTGAACCAAATCCATCCATTTCAACAAGTAATTGGTTTAATGTTTGTTCTCTTTCATCATGTCCGTGATCCGAAGTCCTGCACCTCTTTGTCTACCTACTGCATCTATTTCATCTATAAATATTATACATGGAGCTTTTTTCTTAGCTTCTATAAACATTTCTCTAACTCTTTTTGCACCAACTCCTGAATACATTTCAACAAAGTCTGAACCTGAAATTATGAAAAATGGAACTCCTACTTCTCCTGCAACTGCTTTTGCAAGAAGTGTTTTACCGTGTACCAGGTCTTCCTACTAAAAGAACTCCTTTTGGTATTCTTGCACCCATTTCTATATATTTTTGTGGATTTTTTAAGAAATCTACTATTTCTTTTAATTCTCCTTTTTCTTCTTCAATACCTGCAACATTATCAAATCTAATATTATTTTCATCTTCATCTATAAGTCTTGCCTTACTTCTTCCTATTGCCATATCTTTATCTGGCATTTCTTGCCTTGCCCTTATAGACGCCATATTTATCCAACTTATTACAAGTATAATCACTATTGCTGTTGGAAGGATTATAATTGTATTTTGCATTGATTTATCTAGAATATTTGATTCTTCTTGTTCTACTACAAGTCCATCTTTTATTTTATCTGAAACTTCTGTTAAAAATACTTGATCATTTGGTATATTTGTTTTTGAATTTTTATCATTATATGTATATCTTACATATGTTTTATCTGAAGAAATTCTAATTTTTTTAACCTTTTCCTGTTTTATTGCTGATACCATTTCAGTATAATTAACATTTACTTCAATATTATTTGATAAATTAAATGCTATAATAAGTACAGCAAGTATTATTAAAACTATTCTTATAATCTTTAGTCTTTTCATACTTTTTCCTTTCTATTTTTCTTCTTTCCCACTTCATGACAACTTCTACATCTAGGTTCATAACTTTCTTTTTCTCCTATTTGTATTATTTCAGCATCAAAACTTGCAGGTTTTCCATTTACAATTCTTTGGCTTTTAGTTGCAGGTTTTCCACATTTCATACACACTGCTTGAAGTTTTGTTATGAATTCTGATTTAGCTAAAAGTTTAGCTGTTATATCAAATGGTTCTCCTCTAAAATCTTGATCAAGTCCTGACATTGCAACTCTTATACCCCTATCTACAAGTTCTTCTACAACATCTATTATACCTTCATCAAAAAATTGTACTTCATCTATTGCAACTAAACTTACATCTTTTTCGTTTTCTAATATTTTTAATATTTCTTCAGAATTTGCAACTGCATGTCCTTCAACAGTTTCACCATTATGTGATACAACATCTGTTTTACTATATCTATCATCTATTTTAGGCTTAAATACAAATACTTTTTGTTTTGCAATTATAGCTCTTTTTACTCTTCTTATAAGTTCTTCACTTTTTCCACTAAACATTGGTCCTACTATAATTTCCATATAGCTATATTCTGGTCTAAACATTTTTCTCTCCTATTTGCATTTTATTTTCTTATTGTAAATCATCTGATATTGTATGATATCTTGGATCTTTTAATTTTTCGATATATCTTCTGTATTCTTCTTCATTGTTTCTATTTAAATATTTAATATTAAAATTGAATATTTCTTCTAAATTTGTACCTATTGTATTTAAATTTCTATCTATCATAATATATTTTAATTTTGCATATCCATAATCATCAAATTCAATTTCTTTATTAATATTTGCAAATATATATAATCCTTCTGTTATAAGGGTTGATATAAATATATCATATTCTTGATTTGTTCTAGGTTCAAAATTTTTATCTAAAATTTGCCATTTTTCATTCATATTTTTAACTATATAATTATCTCCGATCTGGAATTACTTCTCTATATATTGGAGATATAGGTTTTACATCTTCATCTTGATTGTTTGCAAAATATGTTATTTTTTTAGGCTTTCTCTTAACTGCAAATCTATCTTTTTCAAATACCTCTATTTGTGCATTATTATTAAGTGTATATTTTTTCCCTTGAAGATCAAACCACCCTTGTTCTTTTTTAGATGGTGAGAAATATGGTAAAAATCCGATTACTGTATAAATATATATGATCATCATCATATATTATTTTTTCTGCATTTAAAGAAATATAATCTCCTTTATCTTTAGAAGATTTAAGTTTATCTCTTTTAGTAACTAATGTATATTTTTCTTTTCCTGTTATTTCAGATTTCTGAATCAAAATATCATATTTATCACTAAATTGATATCTTTTTTCACTAGCATTTCTTGTATCATCATATATATCTTTTGTTATATATCCGATTATATTTATTACTAACCTCTAAAGTTGGATTTTTTTCTCCTATTACATCTTTTATTACTTTTAAAAATTCTTCACGCTTTCCTTCATGATCTTCATTTGAATATTCCGAATTATATGACATTACTTTTCTTTCATTTTTCATAATTACATCTGTTATATTTTTATTAGATACAGCTGCAATTTCAAAAGTTTTATCATATGCCTTTATTTTATAAAATGGAGTTGCATAATCATATTTAAAATCAATTTTAGTTTCTCCAAATTTATTTATATATCCATATTTACCATTTAATTTTAAATTTATATATATCCCCTTATCTGGTATCTCTTCTACATATTTAAAATATTCAGGATTATATGCAGTAAGATTAATATCTTCTCTTTTTTTAATATATTCTGCAATATTCTTATATTGTACTAATGATATCCCGAGCTACAACTAAAACTCCCATCATTATTAATATTATTGTACTTGCAAGAAAATTATCTTTTTCAATATAATTATTTTTTGATAATGTTCTTATAATTAAAATTCCTGATCCTATAACAAATATAGGGTAAATATATGAAGGTGCAAAAAATGTTACAAGTCCAACAAGTGAAAATAAGTAAAACACAAAATAATATCCTTTTTTCATATTAAATAATGAAAAAATAAGGTTTATAATACTTACAACAATTGTAACTCCAAATATTATATTATGCTGAATATTTATAACAAATCTTTGGTGTCTTGTAAGTTCTAATCTATTATTGCTCATCATATAAAAGACATATATAATAAGTAAAATACCTAGCATGATATTTAATATGCCTAAAAACACATTAGTCTTTTTGCCCTTCATCTTTTCTCCTTAAATTATTAATTTTCTTTCATATACCATTTTGATAAATCCATATCTTCTATATCTAAAATCATTTCATGTTTTGGTAATACCCTAAATGTATATACAAAATCTCCTCCATTATTTATTGATATATTTCCTATATATGTACATGTTCCATCATCATTTTTATTTGCAAACTTAAGCTCTTCAGATTTTAAATATTTCATTTTACCGATCTTCTATAAGTTTTGCTATATATATTTCTACTTTAGCATTTTCTACAGGTACTCTTCCGAAGATATACACGTATATTTACATTTATATTTTCTCCTGCGTCTAATACTTCAGTATTTACTTGTGTATCTTGGTAGATTTTAATCTTATTCCATTCTTCATAACACATCTTTTTCCATCTTAGAAATTCAAATACATCTTCTAAAGACTTAAATTTACTATCATTTAACTCTATAAGTGGCATATATATTTTTCTTAAATAATCTATAAGCATTCTAGATGTTGAATACATTCCTGCATTTGTTGCTATAGAATTTTTCATATATGTTATCCATTCATTTGAATATGTATTCACATTTTCCTTATTATAATATGCTGGTATTATTTTAGTTTCAAGCATTTCATATAGGCTATTACTATCTACTCTATCTTGTTCTTCATCTGTAGAATATTTCTTTCTATCACCTATTGCAAATCCATTTGTTCCATCATATCCTTCATCCCACCATCCGGTCTAAGATACTAAAGTTTACAGCCCCATTTATTGCTGCTTTTTGTCCACTTGTTCCGAGATGCTTCATATGGTCTTCTTGGATTATTCATCCATACATCAACACCTGCTACAAGCATTCTTGAAAGTCCCATATTATAGTTTTCAAGAAGCATTATCTTTCCTTTAAATTGTGGCATTTTTGATACTTCATCAATACGCTTTATAAGTTCTTGTCCCATAACATCAGCAGGATGTGCCTTTCCTGCAAATACAAGTTTTACTGGTCTTTTTTCATCATTTAAAAGTTGTGTTAATCTTTCTAAATCTTCAAATATTATTGTTGCTCTCTTATATGTTGCAAATCTTCTTGCAAATCCAATTATTAGATCATTTTCATTTATCTTACCAACTGTTTCTGCTATTTCATCATATGTAGCACCATTTTCACTCATTCTTCTTCTAACATTTTTATTTATTTCTTCTATTAACTTTTTCTTATATGTTAAATGTGTATTCCATAAAACATCATTTGGGATATTATATATATTTTTCCAAACATTATTATCATATATCTTATCTTGCCAATATGGTATCAAATAACTGTTATACATTTTCTTTATACCTGGTGCGAGCCATGTACATGTATGTACACCATTTGTTACATATGTAATTGGAGATTCATCATCTGCAGTATTTGGCCATATTTCTGTAAATAATTCTTTAGAAACATCTCCGGTGAAGCTTACTTACTCCATTTTTCTTACCTGCTATTTTAAGTGCAAATACTCCCATATTAAATGCTTTTTTATAATTATCATTTGGTGTCATTCCTAACCCTAAGAAAGTATCTTTAGAAATTCCAAGATCATCCCATTTACCATCAAACATTTTTTCTATTAAATCAATATCAAATATTTCATTTCCTGCTGGAACTGGTGTATGTACTGTTACTGCTGTCATTGTTTTAACAAGTTCTTTTGCAACTTCAAATGATACTTGTTTTTCCCTCATTATTTCTTCAATAAGTTCTACTATTAAAAATGCTGAATGTCCTTCGTTCATATGATATAGGTTTGGAACTATATTTAAAGCTTTTAATAGTTTAACCCCACCTATTCCAAGAATCATTTCTTGCATTAATCTCATTTCTCTTCCACCACCATATAATCTATATGAAAGTTCCCTATATTTAGTACTATTTTCTTCTGTATCTGCATCTAAAAGATATAATTTAACTCTACCTACATTTATTACCCATACTTTAAGCATTACTTTAGTATTTTCAATAGTTATATATATAGCAAGTTCTCTTCCTTTTTCATCTTTAACCTTTTTAATTGGCATATTATCTAAATCAGATTTAGCAAATAATGTAAGCTGATTTCCTCTTCCATCAATCTTTTGGTTAAAATACCCCTCCTTATACATAAGTCCTATACCTACAAGTGGTATTCCGAAGATCACTTGCAGATTTTAGATGATCTCCTGATAATATACCAAGACCTCCTGAATATAATGGCATTGTTTCATCAAGTCCATATTCTGCTGAAAAATATGCAATACATTTATTTTTATATTTTTCATAATTATTCATATAATATGTATTATTATTTTCCATATATCCTTTAAAATCTGAATACACCTTATTATATTCTCTTAAAAACTCTTCATCTTTTGCTACTTCTTCAAGTTTAGTTTGTGAAATTTGTTTTAAAAATTTAATTGGATTTTTTTCAACTCTTTCCCATAATTCTTTATCTATTTTTTTAAATAATTTTAAACTTTCTGTATTCCAACACCACCATAAATTTTCTGCTATCTCATGGATACCTCTTATTCTATCTGGTAATTTAGGTACTATTGTTAATCTATTAAATATGTACATTTGTCCTCCGTATATCAATTATTTTTCTTTTGTAATCATTATATTTTAAATATTATATTATTTTATTCATTTCTAACAAAATTATTTGAGACATCTTCAAAATTATTATTTTTAAAGCTCTGAATTATTTGATCATATTTTTCTTTTGTTGCAAATTCTAATATATATTTTCTACCAATCTTATTTGCATCTTTCCCTAATATTAATGTAATATTTCCACCCATTCTATTAGATAAAAACCTGTTATTTTGTTTTTGTTTTAAACTATTTATTCTTGAAATAGCATTACCATCTATAATTCCTTCATTTGTTTGAAACATTCTGTCAAATTCATTAATATCTGATATATATATACCGAATTTCTTCTCCCTGTAGTAATTGTTTTCTTACTTCATCAGTATCTTTTTTTCCTGCTTGCAGTTTTAATGTAGTGACATATTTGCTATGTATATTAAAACTTATAACACCTAAAACAATTATAATCACCATCATCGATACTATTGCATATACTGTTAAAAAACCTTTCCTACTTTTTATTTTCTCTTTCAAATAATTATCCCCTTATCTTTCTATGAGCTTTTCTCAAATTTTGATTATAACTTCTATATTAATTTACTATATATGATTCTTTTTTTCTACCTTTTTTACAAAAAATACAATAATTTTTATTAATAAAAAATAGAATCATTTTTAATTTATGATCCTATTTTATATCTTAATTATTTTAACATATTATTATATTCTTCTTCTGTTATTCTTTCTATATCAAGCTTTTCTGCCTTCTTATATTTACTACTTGTTTCTTTTTCATATATTACAATATTTGTATCTTTTGTTATACTTGATTTTACTATTCCACCATTTGCTATTATTTCTTTTTCTATTTCTTTTTTAGGCTTACTAAAATTACCTGTAAGTACAAATATTTTATTTTTAAATATATCTGACACTATTTCTATATCTTCTGAATTTTCTTTTTCTTCTTGTACTTCCATTCTAATTCCATGTTCTTTTAATTTTAATATTATATCCCTATTTTTTTCTTTTCTAAAAAAATTATATATATTACTTGCTACAATATCACCTATACCATCTATTTGTTTTAGGGCTTCTTCATCACTTTCCATCATCTTCTCTATAGAATTAAAATTTTCATTTTTTACAATTTCTTTACTTTGGTTTACTCCGACTCCTTGTATTCCTAAAGATACTAATACCCTATTTAAAGAATTTGCTTTACTTTTCTCTATTGCTTTTAATATATTTTCTTCAAACTTAGTACTTTTACCTGCTTTTGTTTTCTTTTCCTTGTTTCTTTTTTCTTTTATTTTAGTTAAATCTTCTAATTTTAAATCATATATGTCTGTTATATTTTCTATAAGTTTAAGATCAATTAAATCTCTTATTATATTTTCTCCGAAGTCCCTCTATATTCATACAATTTTTAGATGCAAAATATATTATTTTTTGCATTTTTATTGCAGGACATTCTTCATTCACACATTTGTAATCTACTTGTTCTTTTACAAGCCTACTATTACATACAGGACAGTTTTCTGGCATTTTAAATACTATTTCTTTTCCAGTTCTTTTTTCTTCTAATGCTCTTACAACTTCTGGTATAACATCTCCTGCTTTTTGTATTATTACAGTATCTCCAATCCTTATATCTTTTTTTCTAATAATATCTGCATTATTCAGTGTTGCTTTAGATATTCTAGAACCATCTACTATTTTACCTTCTTTAAATACTGCAAGTGGAGTTATAACCCCTGTTCTTCCGAACATTTAATTCTATTTTTTCAATAATTGTTTCTACTTGTTGTGGTGGATACTTATATGCAACAGCCCATTTAGGATATTTTTCTGTTGTTCCAAGTATCTCCCTATATTCTAAATCATTCACTTTTATAACAGCACCATCTATCCCAAATGATAAGTCTTGTCTCATACTTCCTATTTCTTCAATCTTTGTTATAGCATCTGCTATATTACTTACAACTTTCCTATATGGATTTACAGTAAAATTTAATTTTTCTAAAAAATCTAATGTTTCACTATGTGTTTTAAATTTATCTTCCGCATATTGAAGATTAAAAATAAATATATGTAGTTTTCTTTCTGCTACAACTTCTGCCTTTTTTTGTCTAAGTGTTCCGAGATGCTGCATTTCTTGGATTTGCAAAAAGTTTTTTACCTTGCTCTTCATTTCTTGAATTTAATTCTTCAAATTCCTTATATGGTAAATATATTTCACCTCTTACTATAAGTTTTTTATCATATGATATTTCATGTGGTATATCCTTAATATGCACTATATTTGCTGTTACATCTTCTCCGAACTTCTCCGGTCTCCTCTTGTTACACCACGAACAAGTTTTCCATTATTATATTCAAGCGCAATTGATAATCCATCTATTTTTGTTTCAACAACATATTCTATATCATTTCTTTTTTTAGAATTTTTCTTAAATATTTCATCATCTTCTTCATTAATTTCAAAATTCAAACCTTTTCTTGTTCTTTTTTCAAAATCATATATTTCGCCATATGAAAATACATCTTGTAAGCTTTTAAGTGGTACTTCATGCTCTACTTTAGTAAATAAGTTAGAGACTTTTCCGGCCTCCAACTCTATTTCTAACTCCATTTTTGTCAGTAAGTTCTGGATATTTTTCTTCTATTTCTAATATTTTTCTTTTTAATTTATCATATTCATAATCTGATATTTCATTTGTATTCTTATTATAATATAGGTCTGAATGGTATTCTTCTTCTTCTCTTAAACTTTTTAATAATTTTTTTATATCTGTTTTCTTCATATCATCTATTTCTATATCATATTTACTAGTATTTTTAAGCTCTTCTTTTAAATTAAGTCCTTCAAAAAAATCCATATTATTCTTCATATTAATTTTCTCTCTTTTAAATTTATTATATATTTTTTATTAATTCATTTCTTTAAATAATACATTTGCAATATTAAGAAGCTTATCATCTTCATACCTATTACATAATAATTGCATCCCTATTGGCATATTTTCATTATCTTTTGAAACTGGTACTGATATTGCAGGTATTCCTGTTATATTTGCAAGACATGTATATATATCTGAATAGAATGTTTCTTCTTGATTTTGTTCTATATATCCTTTTTT
>QWCT01000622.1_pt1 | contig 22043 bp, 26 predicted proteins | sample 1972681 | NCBI WGS metagenome assembly QWCT01 (sample SAMN09866701, study PRJNA288562) | Human oral metagenome isolate pre3_saliva, whole genome shotgun sequencing... | isolation source: mouth | host: Homo sapiens | place: USA: California | reverse complement strand
TTATACCAAAAACTATCTATGGTTGCCATCAAATCTTCATACGTTCTCAAACGTTGCAAAATCGCGCATATTATCAAAATATCGTTTCCATCATTTTTCAATAATTGAAAAAAATCGTATTCAAAATCGTATTCATTGCCCGCATAATTGAGAGAATGAGCCCGAGGGCTTTTTTTATTTTGTCCGTTATAATAGACAATCTCAATAATTGCCGTTATAAGCGCAATAAAAAAGCCCCCTCGAATTGAGGGGGTGTGTGTCTTATTGTAGATTTTCCGGCCACGGATCGTCCGTAGTATAGGACATGCTAGTAAATCGTAAATCTCCGATATCTCTATCAGTAGGTACGGGATCATCGAATTGTAAGCGTAGCTGGTTGCCGTCGCCCGGCCCGCCTAAATAGAAAGTGCCAAGGCGTTTACCCTTGTCATTGGTCATAATACCAAGTTTTGAGCTAGTCGCACGAAAACCGACGGGTATACCGCCGACATTTAAAATCACCACGTTACGCTCACGGTCTGACCCTTGAGGAACGTAGCTGGGCGCACCTCGTCTCACGATCCCAAACCAACCCCACGATAGACCACCGAAGCCGACCTCTACCGTGGAATTTACACGTCTAAACTCAACATATGCATTAGTTTGATTTGAGTTGATGTTTCTTGGCTTATATTTGACATCGCCAAACAAAACAGACCAAGCGTTAGAGCCGGTTCCAGCGGTCTTTTTGATCCACTTGACAGCCCCATTCTTCGCTGTCGTATCGGTATATATCGTACCGATATCAGCGTTTAGAGCGTACGGAAAGCCTTGGCCTTTTAATTCGCCACTAGCACCACCACCAGATCCAACTGAGCGTTTTAACTCTTCCAAGTCGTTTTTGCTTGCGAGTTGGCTTGTGTCAATCGTTGGCAATTTTGATTGCGTGACAAACGGATCACCACCGTTTTGGAGTTTGGTGTCAATGAGAGCGTCCAGACCTAAGTCAACGTGCTTCTCTTTGATGTTGGTGGTCATCTGTGCTTGTAATGTCGCATAAGTCGGAAATAACTCGTAAGCTTTGGTAGTCTGTAATGCTCCGCCTTGGTTGGCTTGAAGCGCCCCAATATCACGACCAATGGATTCTATAGCTTTTTTTAATTTATCCATTCAGTACCTCCTTAGAGGGTATTTTTGGCGCTGTTATAAATTTGTACAAAGTCAGTATTTTCAAGATCAGTAAATTTCTGACCAAGCTCGGTCATTTTGGACACGATCGCACTATCTGAGCTTCCGCCAGCTTGGATCTTTTCAGCGATCTCTTTGAGAGTGTCCAGCTCTTCTGGAACACCCTCGCCAAGGATTGCCGTTTTGACACCAGCGATTGCAGTGTTAAGTTGCTCTTGCGTGATGCCACCTTGACCAACCTCTGACTTCTCTGCCTTGTTTGCGAGTTGCGTTTTGATATCCTTGATATCCGTACCGACTGCTTGAACGAATTTAGTTAATTTTTCTGTGTTTAAAGTCATTTATATGTCCTTTCTAAATTTTAGCTAGATTGTATAGTGTAGTTAAATCTGGCAACTCTTCTGCTTGTGGGCCATTTGGATGTTCTGCGATGTACTTGTCGATTTCAGTCTTGACATCGTTTTTTACAAGCGATAAGACTTCCTCAGTCGTGAATTCTTCCGCAGATTTCGTAACCTCTAGCCGAGCGCTTCTGTCACTTGGAAAAATGTATCCATCACAAACAACTTCAACAAGATATGACCCTATCGGCAATGCCTTTTCGATTTTGAAAGTAACTCTGGACTTATCCACTGTACTCTCAAATGTGGCCTTTCCTTTTTGGTTAAAGATCCTGATTGTGGCATTTTTGCCATTAAGCTCGCTGATCGGGTGCATGTTTTCGTCCAGTAGCTCATAGCCAAATAAAGAGGCGCTATCTCCTTGTTTAACAATAGCACCACCTTCAAATTGCTTCAGATTCGTAGAATTTAATAATGTCATTAAATCCTCCCTGTTTTTAAGAGAATGAGCCGAAATCTGTGATTCGTTGACCATTCTCTGATTGACCGACAGCTACGTAGCGACGGTTGCCGGATGCACCAATATACGTAATCCAGATATAACCATCATTGTCTAGCCATCCGTCATAGTTGATAACTTGACCAGCGGTATACACTGCTACAATCTCTCCAAGAAGCCCTGCAGAAGCCCGTACATTGAGTGCTGACACTTCGACTGTGAATGTACCTGTCTCTGAGTTGAATCCGCTAGAATCAACCGTAAGTGGCTCAGCTGGTGTGATAGGTGTTACTTCTGCCGGTTGATCATCGACTGGGAAGTAAAACCAACCTACGATACCATCAAAATTGCGTGTATTGTAGCGTGCTGGGCCACCGACATACAAGCTGTCAGCGTTACCGTCAATATTCTGCTCGATGGTTCGCATGGTGTAGCCATCTGAGTCTTCGATGACTAGCCCAGTGTGGCCGTATGAATGACCTGCGATGTAAGTTGTGTCTTGGACGAATGCTGCACCAGCACGAGGAGCAGACGACACATCACCCACCACATTGTAGACAACCTCATTGCCAGCATCTCTAGCAGAGTTGAGCAAGTCGATCGCATTTCCCCACAAAGACTTACCAAAAAAAGTAATTGATAAATCATTTACTTCGTCTACGCATTGTGTTCCGTAGCATCCATCAGCATCGGCACCTACTCCAGCATCAGCATTAGCTTTCACATGATTGATCAAGTCAATAGTTCTTACCATTTTATTTCTCCTTTAAATCAAAAGCCACCACCCAAAAATAGGCAGTGGCTAACAAAAAGATTGTAGTTTTAAGAGCCAGTCTTTTAATCAGCATTTGGCTCGTAATAGTTAAGCGCACGCTTGCTATCGCTTAGACCTGTTGTGGTAGGGTCATTAACGACACCGACCAAAACAAAGACCACAAATAGCACATTGACAAATACCAGGATTTTATCAACAGTTTGGCCAAACTCCAACTTGATACCAAAGATATCTGCAAAAGCTTGGAAGAGCAATGCAAGAGCTGGCACAAGAGCGAGCCAAAAGTTTTTGTTTTTCAAACGTACAGTCCAGTTGATTTTCATAGTTTTTTCCTCTAATCTTTCTTGTTTTGAATTAATGCTTTAAGTTCCTTCATATCCTCGCTCAAGGCCTTGACCTGCTCTGCGAGGATTAAAAGAGACTTATTCTGTTCATCGTGATTGTCGAGTCGTCTTACTGCAGTAAGACGGAAATCACGCATATTTTCGATATCCTTTTCGATAACGACCATGCGTTTTTCCTGTGCCACGACACTTCCTTTAAAATTGCCGTAAATCCCAAGCAGGACACCGACAAATCCGATGATCATCGAAATGTCCTCTGGTGTAAAGTGGATCATAGATCACGCCCCTCTCTGATTAAAGTACTGGTTGTGGTGTAGCTGTCGCCACTGGTTGAGTTTCAAGGTCCCCAGAAGGTTGCCCTGGCTTTTCTTCCTTCTCTTCTTTTGGTTTAGTCCATTTCCAGATGCCAATTTTACCATTTTGGAAAAGGCTGTTTAATTGATCCAAAGTTTCGCCTTGATAAGTAAATGGTTCGGTCACTTGGACCATGACACGCTTACCTTCTCCAAAAGCTTCTGTGTGATTTGGATCTTCAATCGTAAAGATTTCTTGTGGTTGATATGTTTTACCAACTTGTCCAAGATCTACTAACTCAAGTCCACGCTTAAAGATTGTAGGATCCATCGGATTGTCAATATCTGTTACACGAGCTAAAAGATTCCAATCAGCAACGTCCTTGATCTTCTGGATTTGGTTGGCTTTTTCTTCGTTGTCCTTGGTTAGAGCTTGGATTTTAGCGATAGCATCATTGTTAGCTTCGACAGCCTTGTCAAGTTCCTTCTTAATGCTGACAACTGCCCCAGATGTGTCAAGTTCCATGCGCACAATATTTAGCACTGCTTCAACCAGTGTCGCATTATCTTCTGTCATGCGGTTTGTTGGCAAAATTTCCTCGAAGACACGGTACGGGAAATCTTGCTTGATTGCTACCTTGGTCGTATTAGCTACTGCATCGTATGATTTAAATTGTACTTTATAATCCATTAGTTTGTTACCTCTTTGTTGTTTTTGATTTTTTCGAACAATGCCTTTAGTTCAGCATCTGATTCGATAGTGTTGCGATAGCTTTCAATTTCTTGCGAAAGTTTAGCTACTTGTGATTGCAAATCGGTAAAACGAACCTTAAACTCAATTTCACCCAGCGTCTTGTCACTCAATTGCTTATTTAATTCAGCAACCATTGACAGTAAAATGTTTTCGTTCATTGTACCTCCTAGTTGATAAGATCAGCCCAATTATTATTGCCACGATAACCAATTTTGAGCATGATATCTTTTAGCATCATCTTGAGCCGAACCCCATTTAATGTGATTTCGTTTGTGTGTATATCATGCAATCTTTTGTCTGATCGACCAATTACATGTTTTACTCTATTTTCGTTTAATGGCATAAAATATGTATAACCGTCTCGTGTGTTATTGTGGATCATCCACGGACTACGGTATTTCCCGTTTGCGTAAAATATGATTCGGTCAGCAACGGTTTCATGGAATGATTCTTTATCACCGTTCCCACTACCTGACCAGAGACGAGTCCCTGCAAACGTAGCATTTTCGACACCCTCCGTCTTGTCGTGATTTGTTCCGATGACGATGCGAGCGGCTTTTTGGTCAATTAAACGTTCTGCTCTAAAGTAACCTTGTTCGAGTCGGATAAATTGTGATGATGTTGTGTCGTCAATCCGTCTAATGGAACCTTGGTTAGAATAGAAATTCACGCTACCATTATCTAAATTGAAATCAGTAGCACCATTATTAGATAGCAATCTCCCACCTTGAATTCTTTCCGCAGCGATTTTGATAGAATTCAGCTCAGTAATAAATGCTTTTTGTGAAATCAGCTCCCTAATAAATGCTTGATTAGCAAGCAATTTCTGGATTAAGGCAGAGTCCACAAGCAACTTATCAGCAGTGACTGCATTTGAAGCAAGAATCTGAGTTGTTACTGATCCGGATTCCATGTGGCCGGTTCGAACGCTCTGAGAAGCTAGATGCCTGCTTGTGATTGATCCATCGACCACCATGTCACCTTTTACCTTGATCAATTGAGCTATCAAGGCAATGGACTCTGGCTCTTGTACAAGTAGTGAGCTGATGGTTCGTCCGTTGATAGTCTTACCTGTACCGAATGATATCTGACCTGATGTGATCTGGATATCTGTTTTTCTCAGCATATCGCCCAATTGGCTGGTGATTGTGGTAAATTGTCCATCTACTGTCTGTTTGTATTCAGCAATCTTGGAAGATATAACTTGGTCATTATTTTGCTTTAAATCTTCAAGTCTTCTTGTGATTCCGGCTACATCTTCATCATACTTAGATTTCGCTATATAGCCTTGCCCCAAAATCTGTCTGGTTGCTTTTACAGCATCCACAGCAGCCTTCTCAGAGTAAGTCAGCATGCGCTGTTCAAGTTCACCATTTGGGCCAGTTTTTGTCTCTAATTTCGTTAATTGAGTAGTGAGTCCTTGCACCGTCCTCTCAAACGTTGCTTGCGCTTGCTCCACCAGATAATTTTGATCCTCTGGAGCTGGTTGCCATAGCCGGTCATTTGTACCCTCGTAAAAGTCCAATTCAGTCATGAACATTCCAGACCGGCCAGAAGGGTTTCCTTGGTACTCAAAAAGCAAATAGCCATCATCAAAATCGCCCACGTTGAATTTGAAAGTGCGCTTGACTGCTTCGTGAGAGCTAAAAGCTGGAGACCCTGTTTTGTTAAAAATCTCTTGCTTTTCTTCAAAGTCTGACGCAGATCCTTTTTTTCGCTTGCAAAATGAAATTTTAACGTTGTTCGTATTCGCATCAAAAGCAGTAAGATTTAAAATATAGTCTTGGTTTCGTTTGACAATAAATCGTGGACTATAGACTGATGCGCCACTTGAAAGCAAAAACATCCGCTTTTGCCCGTTAAAATAATAATGATGGGCAGTGAAACTCATTCGTTCATTTGGTTCAGTCCAATATTTCAAGTCCTCATCTGCTCTTGAGTTCCTGAGCAAATTAGGGCCGCCACCGACTCCAATTGTGGTGAACTCTTCTTTGACTCCTGCCACTGTCTGCTCAACATAAGAGCGATCTGCTTTGCCGTTGGCCACATTGGTCAGGTCAGAGATGGCTTTCTCTGTAGTCTGCTCAAAGCGTGATTGTGCGCCTTGGATTCCAGCAAATTGGCTTTGTGTCTGTCCTTTGAAATCATTGATCAACTTCTGGATGTCGGCATCACTAGTCTTTAATTGATCAGTAGTAGCTTTCAGGCCTTGCATCTTGACTTCGATGCCATTGTATTGAGCCTTAAACTCTTCCACAATTTCGTTTTTATTAGCTTGATTTGCTGCATTGATCTTGTCAGTGACTTGCGCTGAGATTTCTTGCTTAACTACTTCAGCTTGCGCTTTTGCTTGTTCGATTCCATCAGTGATTTTATGTTCCAGCTCTTTTGCTTGCTTGTCATACTCAGCATTAGCATTGTCTACAAGCTTCTGCACTTTCGCTTCATATTCTGCATCATAAGACTTCATTTTCTTATCGACAGAATCATTGACCATTCCTGAGATAGAGTCTGCTAAACTTCTAGCAACTTCACCGAAACCGATGCTGACAAGTTTAATGCTCATTGGATTGAACTTGTATTTTGTGATCTTTTTTCGCAAATCGACATCATAGTCCTCGTGTAAGATGCTCACGATATCAAACATGTGTGCTGGTTGATCTGCCTGGCCTACAACATCAATCTCAAGGCTTTCTTCAATCATGTCGCAAAGAGTTTCTCGGAAATAGCGCTTGCCGTATTCTTCAAGTGTTTTTTGATCCACTACATCCTGATCTTGTACTTCCATATCCGCTTCGTAGATATGCTTGTATTTATTAATCAGTGGGCTATCAATGGTCACGGTTAAGATCTGATCTTTCTTTCCTTCCTCGTGGGCTTCGATAACCTTTTTAAAATGGATCCGTGTTCTCAACTCTTTAGTGGATTTTGATTCCTGAAACGATTTCATGTTTTTCTTATAGGTAAACAATGATTCGTTTTCGATTCCGCCATGCTCCAGCAATCGAACGCTGTACTTATCACGGACGAGATCACCACCCCACTGCCCAACGATAGAGTGCTTGTCTTTTGCCAAGGCTTCCATCGCTGAGACATCTTTAAGATTGAGGGTGTGTTTTGACATCACATCGGAAAAAAACGTAAATGGTGTTTCTCGTTTGAACCCGGCAACAAGCGCATTCATTACGGTTGCTCCATTCACTCGATCGACATTGATCTTGTTGATGGAATATCCATTAAGTAATGTTGCTACTTGATTGGCATATACAGTGACATATCCGTGTTGCTTTTCAACTTCAAAGATAGTAAAGTACTGCTCTCCATGTAAATCGTCAGCAACTAATTCTGTTTCCGGAGTTAACAATGCCCATTTTGAATTTGATGTAGGGAATTTAAAGGTAAGTTGATATGTGCTGTTAGCTTCTTGAACAATTTCGGAGCTAAAAGCTTCATTAAGAGGGAAATTTCCCTCTTGCAGATAGATCATACTTTATACCTCCAATTCCCTTTTATTGTGATTTTTGAGACGGTACCTGAAACTGCAATACCGGATGTACCTGGAGCAATCTCAAAGAAACCACCTCTTTTTCTCAAGGTGTTTTTCAAATTTCCATTTTTGTCATAGACATTTTGTTTTTTATGACGGCAGTCAATTGTTGCTTTTGTATCAATCGTGAGTTGCATGGTTTGCTTACCAATCGTAAGCGTCACATCCCCACTTCCCTCAACTATGATGACCGGTTCAGAATAGACCGTGCCAGGGTTCGTCACAGTGCCATTACTTGTCAACACGACTTCCGTATTGTTTTTCTGATAGCGGAAAGGATGCATCTTGAGCTTGATTTCTAGTGACCAAGCATGGATGCCGTTTTGTCTAAAACTTGAGCCAGCATAGTCAGCATAAAAAATAGAGCCTGGTCGATGCCCAAACTCTACTACATTATTCTGCTGGTTGAATTGCTCAAGGATTTTCTGGACCTCCTCTTCCTTTACAACATACAGACTAACAGTCTTATCATAGCCATCATATGCTCCATCGTAGATAGGATAGTCTCCATTAGCCCCATAAATCGTATTATTGTCAAAACGTGGCTGAGCCATTTGCTCCTCACCGTAATCGGTGACATAGCAGTTTGGGATTGATCCAGTGTCAAACCCATTAATAATCATGTTAAACATTAGATTCCCTCCCTTGCCATGATTTTAGAATAGCGTTGGTAGCTATTTTGCGCCAAAACATTGCCATCTAGATAGGTTTCTGATGGTTTCTCAAGGATAGCAGTCAATAACTTTTCTAAACTTGACCTCAGAAACGCAATCTCAGCAACGACATTTTGACCATCGTACTCATTGCCACCTTTATTATCGATTAGTACGATTTCCCGATTAGCTTTTTCCATCTCTCGCAAGAATTTCGCATCCTCTGGAATACCGATACCGGACGCATACTTAGGAATGCCAAGTTTTTGCATCAAACGTTTGGTCTTATCTGCTCGCAAGACCTTGGATCCACGAGGCAGTGGCATGATGACATCTCGACCTTCTGGGATGAAACTCCGCCCGTCTGGTAGTGTGACCATTTCCCGGTAGACCGCATTGCGCTGGTCGTTGACCATAGCAAGACCGCCCGGGTGATAATCTGTACCATCTTTGTGCCCAAATAATCTTCCAACAGTATTCACGACACGATTGACTACCTCTGTGGCTGTGATAGTCGTATGCCAGCTAGTCGGCACAGAGCGGATGGCACCACTCGCAGAGTTCGCAGCATTGATAGCACTTGAAGAGTCGCCTGTGATGTACTTCATAGGGCTTCCAAGGCCATTCCATTCATTCTGCTTGTTGATAGCAGATTGTCCCGCATTTACTGCACTACTAGCATCCCCAACCTGTGGCTTAGTTGGCGATGGAGTTGCGTTCCATTCATTCTGCTTGTTAATGGCAGATTGCCCTGCGTTGACGGCATTGCTCGCGTCTGCAGTGATTGGCTTCGTAGGTACTTGATAGTTGTTGACTGCTCCATAAGCCTCAATGGCTTGATTCTTGCCGGCTACAGCACCACTTGCATCCGCATTGATGTTGGTGTTTGTCTCCTTCGGAATGTTCAGGATATCGTTCATTACCTGGGAGATAACTTTGCTGGAATTGTCTTTCGCATTGATTGGGATATTAGGATTCATCCCGACAAGCAAGTTAAGGGCTTGCTGGATTTTAGTAACCTCACCAGTTGCTAAATCTTTAGCAATAAGCTCTTTCTGCTCCGGACTCAACTGATTCCATTTCTGTAAGGTAGAGATAGCAAGGTTCCCAGAGTTGAGGAATGCCTCGTTCTTCATCAGCATTTCTTTGACTTCTACTGGTAGGGCGTTCCATTGAGCGAGTGCCTCCTTGTTTTCAAGGATAGCCTGCATACCTTTGTGACCGTCTAAAACGAGTTCTTTCTGTTCGAGAGTCAGTTCATTCCATTTACCGGTTTCGACCAAAGTCTCACCAATCAACATCTTAGCGTTGGTCTCAAGGATGGCATTCTTCAGGATGAATTCAATCGAATTCCAACCATTTTCTGCTTCCAAGACCTTGGAAATTTCTTCCTTGGCGTTCGTCTTGATTTCACCCTTTTTATCATCAAGTACGAGCGAATTCCAGACTGTGTTCGCCTCAGCGGTTTCCTTACTCATGTTAGCCATGGACTTCGCAACGATTCCGGATGATGTTGTGACAGTATCAGCAGCAGAACGCATATACTCTTCAAACTGCTTAACATCTAACCCAAGAGCTCCCATCCGTGATTTAACGCCTTGAAGGGCCTCTTTACTCCAACGACCATTGTAGTTGTCGAGGAAGCTCTTCTCCAACTCCATATACTTTTGTTGGTAGGCTTCTTTACGTGCCAGATGCTCTGCTTCAAGCTCATCTAACTTTTGATTGCGCTCTTGAATACCTTTTACGGAATCATCGTTTTTATATGCCTCTTTGATAGCTTGCTTACGCTTCTCGTAGACCTTCTCTTCTTCCTTGACCCAATCAGTGACCACCTTCAACGCATCTCTACGCTGCGTTTCATTCATGGATTTGACATCGCCATTCATGGCTTGCATGATAGCGTGTTTCTTATCCTTAGAAACATTCAGCAAGTCCAATTCCTGGCTAATCATTTCGTGTTGAATGTTGGAAACAATGGCTTTTTCTTCAATTGTCAGGTCTCTGTGTTGGTCCTTAGCATTTTGATAGATGCGACCGACCTCTTCGGTCATATTCCTGACATTTACTTTGGTTTGTTCAAGTTGCTCTTCTTGGTGCTTACGAACCTCTTCGCTCATGCCGACTTCTTTAGCGAGAGCTTGTAATTTCTCTTTCTTCTCATCGATCAGCTTGTCAATCTCACTATTGAGCTTTTCAAATGAGGCCTTGACATTATCGACATTTCCAGCAGTTGCCCCAAAATCAACGATAGCCTTGTTGGCTTCGTCCACTTTGGATTTAAAACCGCTCAGTTGTTCATCTTGGACCTTGCTGACGGATGTACCCCAGCGCTGTGTCCTATTCTCAGCCTCAGCCATCTGCTCAGCGATATAAGTTAAGCCGACTAGTGTCGCACCACCGAGCAGGACTCCCCAAGTGGCACCACTACCAAGCGAGGCTACTGCAGTAGATAATAAGCTTGTACTTGTGCTAGCTTCAGCAGTTGCAGTCCCTACTTGACCAATGCTTGCGGACAGGGCTTTAAATCCACCAGCCACAGAGCCAGCATCTTTAAATGTTTTGATAGCACCAGATACTTTGCCAATGCCACTAACAAGACTTCCGAAACCTTTAGTCAAGCCACCAATGATTCCGAGACCACCACCTAGCAATTTCAGAGCGGGCCCAGCGGCCGCTCCCATCAAGCCCCATTTGATGATATTCTGTTGTTGTTCAGATGACATCTTGCTGAACTTCTCAGCCATCTCAGACAGAGTTTTCAGCCAAGGTTTAGCAGCATCTAGTCCACTATTCAGGGCCTTCAGCAATGGGCCACCAAATTCGATAGCGATATCCGTAATCTTGTTTTTAAAGATTTTCAACTGTGATTCAGTGGTTTCGTACCGCTTACGAGCTTCTTCAGTCAGCGCACTGTTTTTCTTCCATGCACTGTTTGAGCGATTTACCGCATCTGTCATTGTGTCAGATGCTGATGCAAGAGATTTCAGCATATTTCCTTGTCGGATACCTTGCATTCCAAGTTCGTCAAGGATGCCGTCCATGTTCTTGCCTTCGTCAGTGGCTTTTTGCAACCCTTTGATAAAAGATTGCAAGGCTTGCGCTGGCTTCTCTTTCCATGCTTTGCTGAACTGCTCAGACGTCATTCCTGCAGTTTGGGCAATCAGTTGTAATTTTTCAGTGGCACCTTTTCCGACTCCAGACACCGCTTTTCCGATGCCTGTAAGAGTTTGTGTCATGGCAGTACCACCAGCCTCGGCTTCGATACCAACACTACTCATAGCAGTTGCAAGCCCAAGGATTTCAGGAGTGGTTAAGCCAGCAAGTTTTCCTCCAGCCGCCAAGCGGTTTGTCATTTCAACAATATCACGCTCAGTCGTCGCAAAGTGGTTACCCAAATCAACGACCGCAGATCCAAAGTGACTGGACCATTCACCCAGGTCATTTTTCGAGACCTTCATGATGTTCCCGATTTTGGCAATCGAGGAGGCGGCTTCTTCTGCACTCAAGTTGGTTGATACGCCGAGATTTACCATTGTTTTAGAAAACTCTTTGATTGCCCCAACTGGTACACCTAATTGTCCCGCTGCTTCTGCAACGTGTGCAATTTCAACCGCACTAGATGGCATTTCCTTAGCCATATTCCGAATGCTTGCAGAGAGCTTATCAAACTGTTGAGGTGTCCCATCAACCGTCTTTTTGACCCCGGCAAAGGCACTTTCGTAGTCGATTGCAGCCTTGAGCGCAAATCCAGCACTAGCGACAAGAGGGGCAGTGAGACCTTTTGTTAAAGTCCCGCCAAGGTCAGAAACCTTCTTACCAAAGTTCTGAATGTTTTCTCCGCCTTTTTTGATACTCTGCCCAAGAGCCTCCATCCGACCGGAGAAACTATTTTCTCGAGCAACAGCTTTCAAAGCTTGCTCGACTTTATACAATTGACCTTCCATTGCAGATAACTTCGCATTCTCACGCTCGATATCCGCAGCGGCTTTGTCATACTTAGCAGATCCAGGATCAAGTTTGTCAAACCCTTTCTTCATCTGATCAAGGACATTTTTCTGTGCCTCAATCGCCTGACCAAGTGATTTATACTTTGATTTCAGTAAATCTGCATTATTTCCATGAGATTTTAAAGTGCTGTCGAGTGCCTTGACGTTATTTTGGAAATACTTCACCGCATTCTTCGCACTTGTTAAGCTAGGATTGAACTTTGACACGTCCAGCCCTAGTTCGATATACATTTGTCCTAGTGGCGTTCCACCTGCCATTTTTCCTCCTTCGAAATAAAAAAGCCTTTAAAAAGGCTTTACTTTATATCCCGTCAAATATGTCTGCAATATCTAGCGGAGTTTCGTCTTCCGGATCGCTACTTGTATCGACGATACCGATTAAGTCATCCCAGCTAATATCCATAACCTCATTGATACTCATATTGTACGGACCATTAGAGACATTTTTGACAAATTTATAAAAATGCTTTAAAGCATCTTTGGGATCTATTGTTTCCCCTTTGGGTCCACATCACCTACCAGATGAGCGTAGATGTCCATAAATACTTCAATGATTTTCGCAAAGTCTGTATGCTCCAGCAATTGTTCAACTGTAACATTTTCAAAAAGCGAAGCGATAAAGTTTAACTGTTGATCCAATTTTTCAACTTCTGACTTTTCAGACGTGAGCGAGTCATTGAGTACAAGATAGTCACGATAGTCACGAGTAGTGATTTCTTTACTGGAGTATAGGACATCTTCGCCTTTCTCGTTCTTCATAGTGAATGTAATTTTAGCCATTTTGTTTTCCCTTTCTAAATTAAAAAGCACCTTGCGGTGCCTTCTTTTATTTCGTCCAGTTATTTTTCCCGAATTCGACCTTTGTGACATCCTTAGACGCATTACTTTGCTTCATCGCAAAAATGATAGTCACATGACCTTCCTTGCCAGCCTGGAAGACGACGCTGGAATCCGAATTGATAGCTACAGTATTGTCATTTGAAACTACCGAGTCGAATCCAAGATATTCCCCATCTTCGTCACTCGCAAAGAATTTTCTAGGGTTTAATTCAACATTTGATGTATCCTTATTATTAATTGTCAGGGTGACGGTGACAGCTTTGTACTCATTTTTATCATGTTCCATAGCGAGTAACCCTGAAGTGTCTTTTTTCGGTTCCCCAACTGTCATTTCAGTCTGATCAAACAGGACCGGTTCCCCGAACTGATAGCGGTATTCTCCTTCGCTTAATGTAAAATCGATAGCCTCAGAAGCAAGCGTGTGATCTACTGCAAAGACATAAGTAAAAAATCTAGATTTGATATTCTCAATCCGTTCCTTGTCTTCTTTGAGACTCTCATATTTCTTTTCTAGCTTAGATTTCTCGCTCATCGCAGAGAATAACAGCCCTGACATCGTTACTAATCCGATACCAAATGCAATAGTTAATAAAATCAAAATCGAATGTTTATTCTTTTTCATCGCAAACCTCCACAATCTTATTTTACCAAAAATTGAAAAGGTTTACAATATTAAGATAATAAAACAAAGGGGCTAGATGCCCCCGTTTTATTTTATCCGCCTGCTACGATACCAAGTTTGGTTTTAAGTTTCTGAACCTTAGTATCATCTTTACCAAAGTACATTGCTCCATACTTGTCTTTGGAGTCTTCTGCAGTAGAAGCTCCAGCGGTAAAGGTTACGTTGGTAGTAGCAAGTTCATCCGCTTTGTCCTTGATCGTGTTCAAGTCGATGGCATCCATTGAGAGGTTCCCTTTGTAGAATCCGTAAAGGGCAAGCTCTCCACTCGCTGTACTTGATTCAAGCAAGATAGAGACATCCGCTGATACAGTGTCAGCACCAAATTCGAGGATATCATCTGTATCAGTGTATCCAAGTGCTTTAGCGTACAATGCAACTGGGATGTCCAAGAGTCCCAACTCAACCTTCAAGTCACCAACACCACGGTTATTTACGTGGTAAGCGATGTTACTACCAAATGTCTTGGTAGGGTCATTTGCGAGACCAGTGATTTTAGCGGTTTGTGTAGCGCCTTCTCCTTTTTTACCTTGAATAGTAAAGACGTTAGTGCCTTCGGTCGGTGTTCCACCGTCTAAGATGCGAACTGTCAAACTTTTAAAGCCGACTGTTGCTGTACCTTGTTTTTCTTTTCCCATTATTTAAAATTCCTTTCTAATAATCGTCATATAGAGAGCTTTTCCCTCTGTATGTCCGAGCATCTACATAACGTTTAATTTCCGGGATCCATGTATCTAGACCCCCGTCTGTTTGGTAGAAACCTTCTGACTCCATGACTTTCTCAATGGCACCCTGTAATTCCTTACATTTGATGCGGTCAGTAGACTCTACGTTGATTTGATAGAGAAAAGTCTTTGACAGACTTGTATTGCTCCCACGGTCGCTTTGAAGAGGAGGGCCGACCGGAATGATGACAATGCTCGGCTCCTTCTCTGAAAGCGTTTCAGGACGTTTAAACGACTTGATACAAATCCCAGAAAGATTTTCATCGCTTTTCAAGGCGTTGTAAATTTCATTCAATTTATCTTTGATCATCCAAGTCCCTCCGCTTTTAGTTTAGAAGCCAGTCTGTATTTAAACTTCTCTTTATTTGCCTCTGAAAATCTTCGAATCACGCCAAAACCTCGAGGATGTGCCTTCTTCGCATAGCCAAACTCACTCAAGTGGACCAAGCGCCATCGTGAACCAGCACCAAATCCAAGCTTAACCATTGGGACACCTTCAAAACTTCCAGTGACATTTCCGACAGTCGCACTTGCGATTGTCTCACCAGTATCTTTGTAGACACCCAAGGCACCCTTGAAATCTTCCAAGGTCTCGGTCGCAGCACCTTTCAGTGCCTTGTTGGCTGACCGTCTCACCTTTTCGTCTCCGAGCTTGGCTTCTAGATTCCGGATCACTTCTTCAAATCCGACCAATGTCGCACCACTACTCATCCCGACCACCTCCGATAATGACAATCAAGAAATCACGATTATCATAATCAGGACGAACGTCGATGATATTCCAATGCTTACCTTGTAGGCGTTGGTCCATCACCTCCACGAAGTGCCGGACATCTGGCTGATAACTAGTCAGTGGATCCCGAATCTTCAGAGTCATTTTTGCAACCATGGATTTACCAGTGGAGATTTCGATGTCTTTCATGCTAGGAGAGTAGGCTTTTGCAAAAGTGAAAAATGCCTTCTCGAAGCTAACATCACGACCGTCCAAACCGTCCTCCACCTTAGAAGTATAGAAGGTGACAGGCGTTCTTAGGTCCCCATTGGTTGCTTCCGGTTGCTTGTATTTGAAATTAGGCTTCAATGCCCTGTGTTACTACTTCTTCTGTTGTTGTTTTAGGGACAGTCCCGACCACTGGACTGATAAAACCAGGTAGTTTTTCCATCAGTTCCTTTTGTCGAGCTCCATCCGCTTCAAATGTGGTTCCGACTTTGCGGATCACATTCTCTTTTAAATCGAAAAATTCTTTTAAAACTTCGACCATTTTCCCTCCTACTGATAATTATTAAGAGACAGTTCCAAAATCTCACCCTGGAAATTCGCAAAGAAAAACTCAACCTGGTCATTATAGAGATATCTCGACCGCTCAAGGATCAATTCTTCTACACGGCTATCGCTAGCATCGAATGAATCTGTAAGGTCGAGAATCGCTTTTTCTGACGAAGTGAGCATGCGTGAGAGATTGGCATTTTCTGCATCATGAAAGATTTTCATCCGCTCCTTGAATGCTCCCAGAAGCGGATGAAGTTGTTTCGTTTCTTCCATTCGGTGTCACCACCTATTATTTAATTTTCAATACCCAAACAGCAGCAGTCTTTTCATCGTGAGCCTTACCGTAAGCAAATTGCTTAGCAGTGTAGAGGTTCAAATCTTCGAGAGCGTAAGTCTCCGTGAAGCGACCAAACTCGATTCCGCCACCTACAAAGGCATCGTAGCGACCTTTTACAAATGTAGTCACTTTACCAGCAGTTTGAGCAACTGATTCAACCAAGATCAAGTTGTATGGCATTGCAGTTACATACGTTCCTTGAGCGTTCAAAGAAGTGTATTGTTTTTTAACATCCCATGCATCCGCAGGGTTGACTACCATCACGACATTTCCTTCAACTGCCACTGGGGTGCCGTCAGACTTAACAGAGTGATGTTTGTACACTGCAGTCAATTCTTTGACAACTGTTGCAGAATCAGCAAATGTAAGGTTCGCAGTTTGAGCCTCTTTTTCTGCAAAAGTTGTTTTATTGCCAGCCGCAGTTCCAGTGAGGGTACGAGAAAGACCAATAGGCTTGCCGTCTCCGTCACCGTTCAAGAAGGCAGCTTCCAAAGCAGCAGCGAACGCTTCTGTGATTTGAGCAGATACGAATGATTGCAACCAAGCCGGACCGAATTTTTCAGAATCTTTAGGAATGACTACAAATGCAGTCAATTTGTTTTGGATCGCTTCTTCTTCGTTGAAGGCTTGTTTCAATTGGCCTTGGATTTCCCCGTTGATCTTGCCCCAAAGAGCTGTTCCAGTCTGAGTTGATTTGAGGAATTTAAGGCGGATGCCAGCATTGCGCAAGCCGATGTGTTGCAAGAGTGGGCGAGATTTAACCATATCGTCAAAGATACGGTCGATAGTTTCTTGTGGGAAGAGTTTTTCAACTCCCACAGGAGCGGTTTTGTCGATGTCGTTGAAGAATTCACGAGCTTCAGCAGTCAATTTAGCATCATAAGGGTTCATTGCTGAAACTTCCTCATGAGCAGCATGACGAGCTTGTCCCATCATTTCATTTGTCATCGACTCGATCATTTCATTGTAGAGCTTCGCTTGTTCTTCTTGAGGTGCGCCATTTGATACAGCGTTCAAAAAGTTCTGACGAATTTCGTTGAATTTGTTAGATAATTGCATTGGCATTAGTATTTTTCCTTTCTAAAATGCAAAAAGACCGAACCCTTTCGGTACAGTCTCGTTTGTGTTATTTTCTGGACTTTCTGGAATATTGAATTTTTTCTGTACAAATTCGCTATTTTCAAAAGTCTCTCGTGCGATTTGTCGAGCTTCTAGCTTATCAGCCACCAGCTCAGCGATTTTATCAACATCAGGAGTCATTGCTGACTTCATCTTGTCGATAAAATCATGTGGGATCATTGGAGTTTCGCTTGCAGCAAACGTAGGAGCAATTTCTCCGCTAAACATGACACGGTCAGCAAAACCTTCCTTGACTGCTGTTTTAGCATCGAACCAGGTAGTCTTGTTCATCAAATCCAATAAATCATCCAGCGCCTTACCTGTCTTATCGACATAAGCATTAGCGATTGATTTGTTGAATCCTTCAAGAACCCCAGCTTCATGCAGTAGAGTGTTGTGGTCTCCGTCAACTCGTGATGACACGTTATGGATCATGATTTGAGCAGTCGGGCTAATTTCTACCACGTCACCAGCCATAGCAATGACGCTTGCTGCACTTGCAGCAATGCCCACGATCTTAACAACTACTTTCCCTGAGTAGGACCGCAAAGCGGTATAGATTTCGCTACCAGCATACACATCACCACCGCCCGAATTGATATGGACTTCAATGTCCTCACCAGTTTCAGGAAGTACAACGTTTTTAGGAGCAGTACAGTCCCAACCGAACCAATCGTACATCCAAACATCATCGTTTGAAACAATGGTTCCCTTAATCGGAATCACTTTCATCTTCTTTCTCACCTCCCTTCTCTACATCCTCACCAAGTTGATAGTTCTTAGTGATCAGAGGCTTGTCGCCCCACGGTACAGCTTCAAGACCAAGTTCCTCACGGACTTCATTGATAAGCATGGACCCAGAAGAAATCAGCTTGTCAATACTTTGAGCAAGTGAGAATTTATCCCTTTGACCTTCACCGACAATGACAAGACGATTGTTATCCCTATACTCGCTTTTACTTAGCAAAGCGAAGTTCAGGCCGTCACTCATCTTCTTCACGAGCGACTGATAGCAATAGCTATTGAACATCTTCTGGCTATTCTCAAGGTTTGCCATATCCCCATGCATCAGCGCAGTAGGAATTCCCAAGATGTCAGCCACTTCATCATCAAACTGCCGACGAAGTTTCTTGAGTTCATCCACGGACAGGTTCGACGTCCCTGTGGTGTTGGTCAACTCAGAATATTCCATTCCTTCTTGAGCTGGTACAATCGCAACCGTCTTGGTTGTAAATGACTTAAAGAGACCATCAGCGTATTTCTGCATCTTCTCACGCTTCTTATCGTCGAAGCTTGCATTCGTCCTTGTACTAAGGACACCACGGATTTGATTATTCCGTGCCAACGCTTCGACCAACCGAGTGTGTAGTTTCTCATAGTCATTAAACAACTGAGTGAAATACTCTTGTAGCCGATTGTTGTTGTACTGCAAGAAAATGACTTCGTCCATCTTGAATGGTCTTTGGAAAGTATAATTCTGACAAGTCACAGCAGTAAACGTATCATCATACACAGCATACTTCTGACGGATGTACGAGTCAGCGATTAACAACTGATCATCATCCGATAGGAAGATTAGGACTTCATTTTTGGTCAACAAGCGATAGATAGCCTTTTGCCAAAATTCAGAAGCTGATTCGTTCTTGTTGGGCCTTACATTTAGCAGATAATCCCAATCATTAGCCTTCTTCTTACCATTCTCAATGAACTTGAACTCAGACCTTGCGAAGATGCGGGCCACAAATTCAGCAGCCTTATCAATCGATAAGCTCTTTAGTTGCAGATTTCCAAAAATACGCTCCAGCTCATCGAACTCAAAGCTTGGTTCCGGAACTTCACGCTTGAATAAATTTAGCCATCCCAAGGCACCTCCTCCTTTCTTAAATTTTATGCCAACCACCCACCCGGGATCTTATCCCTTATCGTTTAAAGAATGACTTCTTCGAGCGCTTCATATCTTGCCGAATAGCTTCGAACTCTTTGTTCGTCTGCTCGATATTTTCACTGCAAGCATCTTCATGACGCTTCAAGGCTTGACTTAAAGTATTCAACTCACCTTTCAGCACAGCCACTTCTGACTTCAAGTGCTCGACCTCAGTATTCAAGACCTGTTTCTTCTTCATTCGTTTATTCATTTGGTTTTCCTTTCTAAAAATCCCAATCTTCAATCACATCCAGGAATTCACCCACAGTGCTCTCCTGGATGATTTCTCTCTTGTAGAGAGCAGCAATAAAAGCGTGGAAGCCATCGGTCTTGCGTCTCACAGGTTCCTTTTTCAAGAACCTCTTGTTTCCGTCCTTGTCTTCCTTCACGAAGGTGTTATCTGTGTACCACAGCATCGACCTATCATTTCCAAAGTTGAATCTCTCATTCGCAAACCCGTCTTCAATGATTGGTGCCACCTTGGATTGGATGGCTCCTGGATTACGAAGAAATTCAAACTCAAAACCAGCTTCTTCTAGCAATGGCTTCAGCAAGTCCATCCGAAAACCATCAGCACAGACTAGCTCAATATTGTATAGCTTGCGCCATTCATTCAGCATAGCAACCAGTAGCCGTGGATCTATACTTGGACCATCGACGACAGTGAAAATCCCTTGCTCCTGCCACTCACGGATTGGAGCCTTGATTTTAAACGCATCAAGGAAAGTCTTCCGAGCAAAGCTGTGTTGCCTCCAGATGAAATCATCACCATCCTTAAACAACAAGCCGACGGATGCAAAATCTCGGATGCTTGCGTAGTCAAATCCAGCCACACACGACCTTCCGACAAGTTCAATGTCAGCATCCCTCAAAGTAGCAAGCAACTTATCACGAGTTGTCACATCTTTCTCAAGATCGGCTTCTGGGAGGTTCATCCGCTTGGTCATAAACTCTTGTCTGCCAGATGGCTCTAGTTCTAAGTCATCATAGTCAGCTTTCGTTCTAGCCAGCAGACGCTTGGCGTAATGAGTTGTCTCATCCAGCATAGGATTTGCTTTTGGCCAGTTGCTCATATCGTCCACTTCTTCCGGATCATCCAACTTGCAGATGAACGGGAATAAGCGGAACTCCTCAAGTTCACCATTCAAGATTTTCATTGACTTCTCAATCAGCTTGTCATAGAACCCTTCACGGACGTGCCCGTTGGTACCGTTGTAGAAGGTACGAGCATGGGCAATCTTACCAAGTCCTGACCGCTGGATTTTAACTGCAGAGTTATTCTCAAATTGGTGAATTTCATCAAATTCAAGACAACCATCACGAGCTGAGTCCATTGTCTTCGGATTATTTGTCCGATAAGAAAAGACCGAGTTGTTACCTCGGCCTGTAATAGACATCTTTGTCAGATAGTAATGATCTTCTAATCCTCTCCGCTGGACAGTTTCATAAACTTCCTCGAATGAGACCTTCCCTTGTTTCTCAGAGTTGGCTGTGATAGTCACATCGTAATCTCTGACAGGATAGAGAGGGCTGATGAAGAATGCGGCCCTACTGGACATAAAACCATTCTTCCCTCCCCCACGAGCAAGAGTCAGCAATATTTCATCAAATTGAGGTTCGCCATCTTCTTTCCGAAAAAGAAAGATAAATGGCGTGATGAATTTTTGATACTTGGCCAGTGGGAAGAAATTCTTCTCAGTGAACTGTATATATTTCTCAATCAAAATATTGTCAAAATACAAATCATCCCTTGGATAGATTTTTTCTTTGATGATCTTGAATAAGAGCGAGCGTTCCTTGTTGACTTTGATTTTTCCCGATTCAGCAAGTTCAATATATTCATCAATCAGAGGATGCGAAATCACAATAGATCACTTTCATCCGATGATGGTTTCTTCTCGACTGGCGAATTTTCAATCTCAAAGTCAAAAGATCGCTCGATGGCCAAAAGCTGATTGCTGGTAGTGTTGATTTCCTTGATCAGCGAGTTTGCTTTTTGGAATCGTTGCTGACCATTATGCACAGTGATGACCAGGCCGTCTTGATGAAGCCTCTCTTTTAACTCATAAAGCAATCGGACAAGATAAATATATCGATGGACTTTCTCATACTGGACAGCGTCCTTTTTTCGTGTACTGAAATTCCCGATTTTAGAAAGTAACTGATTTTCTAAATCTTTTATATTTTTTTCTGTGTATTCTTCCATTAGCCCCCACCCCCTTCGTTTTTTTGATAATTATTTGGATAATCGACCCCTCCCACCGGCTCCCAGAGACCGATTTTTTCGATTTTTTTCGACCGGGGGGTCTTTAAGTTTTTCAAAATTTTAAATTTTCATCCCCACCATTCGTCAGAACGAAAATTTTTATTTTGCAGTTTGGATGATTTGCGAAATTGGAAGCGATGATGTCGCTTGTTATGACACTCCTTGCACAGAGTACGAAGATTGTCTATATCTAAAGCAAACTCTGGATAATATTCCAGCTCTTTGATGTGATCGACTTCGAGGTTATCTGTAGTCACCTTCCCCTCATCTCGACACCAGACGCATTCAAAATGATCTCGACTCATTGCTTCGAGTCTTAATTGTCTCCATGATTTTGAAAGATAAAACTCTCTGCGACTTTCTCTTGTCGAAACATCTACTTTCAATTCTCAAATCCTCTGTAACATTTCATACTTTCAATTATCTATTTCTGAAATTCATTATATTATTTCTGAAAACTATGTTGTTTTTCTCTCTTGAATTAGACATATCTTATATTC
>QWCT01000621.1_pt1 | contig 22049 bp, 17 predicted proteins | sample 1972681 | NCBI WGS metagenome assembly QWCT01 (sample SAMN09866701, study PRJNA288562) | Human oral metagenome isolate pre3_saliva, whole genome shotgun sequencing... | isolation source: mouth | host: Homo sapiens | place: USA: California | reverse complement strand
TGTGTTAAGCATTCTGTCAGCGTTCATCCTGAGCCAGGATCAAACTCTTCATTCAATATTTATTTTCACCTTTTAAAGTCTTATTGACAGGAACTTTTTATTATTAAAAGTCCTTATTTATCACATCTTTTATGGTATATGCTTCTTCTATTTATTTGTTTATTGTACTTAAATATGTTTCCATATCACAAGAATTAGTATATCAAATATTTTTTCTTTTGTCAACTACTTTTTTTATTTTTTTTTAAAAAAATTGTACCTCTAAACTTTATAATACTTTTAATTAGTCTTTTGGTACAATTTTTGATTTTATAATTTTGAAATAAAATAATTTATTTACTTATTTCTTTTTCATATTCTTTTAAAACTTCTGCTGTTAATTCTGTTCTTAATTCTGGTGTAACAGGATGAACGATATCTTTATATTCTCCGTTTGGCATTCTTCTAGATGGCATTGCTACAAATAACCCATTTTGTCCTTCGATTATTTTTAAACCGTGTATAACAAAACTTTCATCAAATGTAATATCTACGTAAGCCTTCAATTTCCCGTCTTCTTCTACATTTTTATTGACTCTTAATCTAATATCTGTTATTTTCATACAAATTTCTCCTTAATAATTAAAATTTTAATACTTTTTTATAAAATTAATCACTATATTTTAACTTTTATTTAAAGATTATTACTTTAAAATAAAAATTATTGATATCTTTCCTCCACTTAAATTATACCCTATTTATTAAAAAAAACAAGGAGAATTTGTATTTTTTTTTATATAATTTCAATATATTCTTCGATCAATTCTTTTCTTAGAGTTTCTGGTGGTAATTCTTTTATTTTAACTTTTATGTTTTTGTTGAAATACTTTATTTCTAAGACATCTCCTTTTTTTACACTGTATGATGACTTTTTTGCATCTCCATCAACTATAATATTTCCATTATCTGCTAATTCTTTTGCTACTGTTCTTCTTTTTATAACTCTTGTAATTTTTAAAAATTTATCTAGTCTCATTTTTATATCCTTCTTAATTAATTTTTATTTTATTATCTGTATTATTTTGAGGTTGTTGATTTTTTATATTTTCCATTATTGTATTGTTTAAATTTGTTTTTTGTTCATTTTTATCACTTTGAACCTCATTTTGTGGTTGTGAAACTGATTGAGTTTCTTCAATTGTAATCATTGTATTCAATGATAGCAAATCTTTTTGTAATTTATCAAGTTTATTTTTATTCTCATTTAATGAATCTATTAATTTTTGTATAGCTTGTGTTTGTTCTTCATATTTTTTTGTTATTTCTTGATATTCAGTTTCTTTTAAAGTAGTCATTTTTTGTACTAATAGACTTTCTTCTTCTGTATTTAACACTGTTTTATTTGTAGTTTTTATTTCATTCTTATTTAATGACACTTCTGACGCGATTTTTATTTTTTTCCCTTCTAAAATATTATTTTTATCGTATTCAATATTGGAAATTATTGCATCTTTTCCATTGTAAATTGTTTTTGCTTTTAAGTCATTTTCGTCATATTGAATTTCGTAGTTACTTCCTGATTTTGTAATAATTGATTTTAAATTATTTTCTGAATTTACTTCAATTTTTTCTTTTGATTCAGTATCTAAATTTTCTGCTTTTATAATACCATTATTAATATTTAATTTTTTGACTTTTAATGGTAATCTTTCAATTTCATTAATTAATTTTGCTGTTTTCAACGAATCGTTAGTAACTATTTTTAAATTTTTACCTTTATCTAAAAAAATGTATGAATCAAGATTTTTTACATCATTTAACGAAATTTCTTTTTCTAATTTAGATAAGTCTACAGAAATATTTTCTAACATCATATTTCTATCCAACTCAATTTTTTCGATTTTATTTTCTAAATTTTCTTTTTCTGAATTAATTAATTTTGCCAAAATTTCTGATTTTGCATTTAATTCTTTTATTTTAGCAACTTTTTCTTTTAAATCTGTCGATTTTGCATAAATTTCTTTAATGTTATTTGTTGCTAACAGATCTTCTCTTATTTTTTGATTTATGAAAGTATTTACGTTATTATTTAAAGTTTCTGTTTCTTTTGTTGTTTCTTCTACAAATTGGTCTGTTGTTTTAGAATTTTTTATTTGAGGAACTATTTCCATTTTTTCAGAAAAATTATCAATTGCTTTGTCTTCTTGTGCGTAAATTGCTTCTAAATCAACATTTTCTAAATTCATTTCTTCTAATTCTACTTTTGGTATAATTCCAAATAATCCGCCTCTCGAAAGTGTAACTATTGCTTTTCCTTTTCCTAATTTTTTGTTATTTAATATAAAATTATCATATGTAATTTCTCCATTTTTCATTGAAAATTTTAGATTTTCAAAACGAGAATTTTTTGTAGTTGTCATATGAGTCAAAATTTTATCTGAAAAAATTACTCCTCCAACTAATAATATTACTAAAATTAGTACGAGAGAAAGTAAAATTTTTAAAAATTTCATAAAAAAACCTCTTTTCTTAATTTTATTTTAGTGAAAAATAGGACCATTCCAAAATTATTTTATTATTTTGAAATAGTCCTGACACTTCATTTAATATCTTTTTTTGCTATTTTATTTAATGTTTTTTATAGCGTCGTCAATTTTTGACAAACCATATTTATCTGTTACAGTTTGTAAATATTTTTGTGTTTCAATTTGTCTTTTTTGTGTTCTAATTTGATTTTTAATTGAATCTTTTACTTTTTCAAAAGGTATTAAACCTTTAGGATTTTTTTCAAGAACTTTTATTACGTACAATTCATTTCCTACTGTAACTACGCTATTTACTACTTGTCCTGGTTGCACACTTGCGATAGCTTGACTTATTGGACCGTAACCTTGTGATAATTGAGAAGCTGTAATTTCAGGAGTTTCTCCATTACCTGTTTTTGCTGCGTTTGCACTATATTTTTGAACTACAGCTGAGAAATTAGCTGGGTTTGCAGTTGCTTCTTTTAAAGCGGCTTCAGCTTTTGCTTTATCTGCAGAAGGAACTACTACTAATTGTAATTTTACAGTATCTTCTTTTTTCTCAAAATTTGCTTTGTTTGCTTCATATGCTTGTTTTGCATCTTCATCAGTTACACTTGCTTTATTTGCTTCAGCAGTTAAAGTTAAAGTCGCTAACAATCCTTCTTTTGCGCTTTCAATACTATCTACATATTTTTTCTCTTTATCAATTTTCTTATCTTTACCATCTAAAGCTACAGCTCTATTTAAAGCTATATTTTTTACGATATTTTGTTTCAATTGAGTTAATTGTTCAGGAGTTACTTCGTTTGCTTTCAATCCTTGTGCATCTAAACTTTTTTCTAATTCAGTTTGAACTTCTGATTCATATACTTTTATTTTTTTATCTCCTGATTCATATAAAACTTTTCCACTTTGTCCTGAATTTCCACATGATACAGCTAATACACATAATGCTGTCATTAATCCAATTTTCAATTTATTCTTCATTTTTTCCTCCATTTATTTATTTTTCAAGTTTTGTTATATTTAAATTATCCATTCTGTTTATTATACTCTACTCTCATTAGTTTTTTATTTGAAAGATTGTTTTTTTAACATTTTATTTTACTAATTTTTGAAATATAATCTTTCAATTTTATTTTTTTCAATCTTTTTACAATATATTCTTCGTTTTTTTTCTCATTCGATATATCTTTCCAATCTAGATTTTCCGAAAGTTTGTTGATTTTTTCTTCTGGAATATTTTTTAAGAAATAAAGTTCGTAATAATCTGAGTTTTCATCTATTCTCTGAATGTGATTTTGTTCTGCAAATAATTTTAATTCGATACTTAATATAAATTTTTTCATTGAATTTGGCATTTTTCCAAATCTATCTTCTATTTCGTTTTTCATCTCATTTAATTCTTCAAATTTTTCAAGCATTGCGAATCGCTTATAAATATTAAGTCTTTCTTCTTTTTGAATGTAAGTTTCTGGAATATAACCTTTTTCTCTAAGTAAAATTTCGACATTTTCAATTTTTTCTCTAAATTCACCTTTTTGACGTTTAATTTCTTCATTCAATATTTTTATATACAAATCATATCCAAAAGTTTCAATTGTTCCATGCTGTTTATCACCTAAAATTTCTCCAGCTCCACGGATTTTCATATCTTCCATTGAAATTTGAAAACCACCTGATTTAATTCCTTCTATTTTTTCCATACTTTCTTCTTTTTTCTTACCTTTTGCTGTTGTTCCTCGTGTTTTTACTAGATAACAATAGCCTTGCCTATCGCTACGACCTACCCGACCTCTAAGCTGATACACTTGAGAAAGTCCTAAATGTGTGAAATTTTCAATTAAAATCGTATTTGCATTTGAAACATCAATACCATTTTCAATAATTGTTGATGCCATTAAAATATCATATTCTCCTTGCTCAAATCTTTTTAGCTTATCTTTTATTTCTTTTGGTGGAAGTTGTCCGTGAATAAATTCAATTTTCACAAATTCTGGCAAAATATCCTGTAATTCCTTCAATTTGTTTTTCATATTTTTTACATCGTTATAAATGTAGAAAACTTGACCATCTCGTGAAAGTTCCTTTAAAATTGCGATTTTCACAGCTTCCTCTTCCCAATCGAAAACTTCTGTTATAATTGGTAATCGGTTTGTTGGAGGCGTGTCAATAATAGAAATTTCACGGATTCCTAATAATGCTAAATTTAATGTTCGTGGAATTGGTGTTGCTGTTAAGGTCAATACATCTAATTTTTGTCTTTTTGCTTTTAATTTTTCCTTTGCTTTTACACCAAATTTTTGTTCTTCATCAATTATTAAAAGTCCTAAATTTTTAAATTGAACATCGTCACTAAGTAATCGGTGCGTTCCAATTACTAAATCTGTCGTTCCATTTTTGATATTTTTCAAGATATCTTTTGCCTTGCTTTGGGTTAATCTTGATAAATTTTCAATTGTAATCGGATAATTTTCATATCGTTGTTTAAATCTTTTGTAATGCTGTTCTGCCAAAACTGTCGTTGGTGCAATCATTACAACTTGCTTTGAATTGTCAATCGCTTTGAATGCAGCTCTCATTGCAACTTCTGTTTTCCCGTAGCCAACATCTCCACATACAATTCGGTCCATAATATACGGACTTTCCATATCTCTTTTAACATCATTAATTGCTTTTTTCTGGTCTTCTGTTTCCTCAAATGGGAAAGCTGCTTCAAATTCTTCTTGCCAAACAGTGTCTTTTTGATACACAAATCCATTTTGACTTTGTCTTTGAGCTTGAATTTTTATCAATTCATGAGCAAATTTTTCGATATCTTCTTCTAATTTTTTACGTTTTCTCTTAAATCCTCTCGTTCCAAGTTTAAATAATTTCGGCTCAACACCGTAGGAAACATATTTTTCAAGCCTATCCAATTTTTCAACAGGGATGTACAAAATATCTTCATCGGCATATCGAATTTTCAAATAATCCATTTCTTCAATAGTTTCAATTCCCTTGTAAATCCCAACTCCATACTGAACATGAATTACATAGTCGCCTTCTACAATTTGATTGACTTTCTTGTACTTTATACCTTTATTTGCCTTCACTTTCTTTTCGTAAATGTAACCATCTAATTCTCTATCTGTTAAAATGAAAACATCTTCTATTACAAATCCCTCAATTAACGGATAATTGTGAATTTTTAACAACTTTTTCTTGTAAATTTCATTATATTCTGAAACTTTTTTATCATAATTTTTTGTATATAATTCAACTTTTTTTATTTCAGATAATTTTTCTAATTTATCTTTTGTTTTAAAAGTTTCCAACTGCTGTTCAGTAAAATTAACAGTTTCCATCGAAAAACTTTTATTTTTTAAATTTTCATATCTCTGTCTATAAATATTTTCCTTTTCTCGATTTAGCAAAATATATTCTTCCATTTTGTAATCTAGTAACTCTTCGTTTTCTATGATGATCACCACATCTTCAGACTGCAACTCTTCAATCAATTCAACCAATTCATAATTTTTCCCTGAAAGAGCATTTCCAAAAATTTTAATTTCATTTATTTTTGAAATAGACTTTTGGCTATCAATATCAAATTCTCTGATACTGTCTAATTCATCTCCAAAAAACTCAAGCCTTATAGGATTTTCAAGATCAGGTGGAAAAATATCCAAAATATCTCCTCTTTTGCTATATTGTCCCTTTTTATCAATCAAATATGAATTTTCGTAACCATTTTCTATTAAAAAATTTATCGTCTTAATAATCTCGTATTCTTTTCCAATTTTGAAATCCAAAAATTTTACTTTTTCAAAAAATACATCCAATGTGATTTGTAAATTAATAAATAACACAAATTCTGACTGATTTTTTAAAATATCTAACAATTTTATATTAATTCCTGTCATATCCTCTTTTTTTGAAGAAATATTTTCAAAAATCTCAATTTTTTTATTAGAATATTTTTTACTATTTTTTTCTTCCAAATAATTTTCCAACATGTAGTGGTAATTTTCTAAATTTCTGTTAGAAGTGGAAATATAAATTATTTTTTTATTTTTAGAAGTCAATAAAATCCAAGGAATTGCTCCACGATAAATTTTATTATTCTGTTTCAACTCAAATTTTTCTGTTTTTTTTAAAAAATTTAATTCACCCATTTTTCCCCTTTCTATCTTTTTGTTCTTAATTTATAGTTTATTATATCATTTTCTCTCTTTCAAAAAAATAAAAAATTTTCTAAAAATTCTAAATTTCAATAAAAAAATAAAAACGTCATACAACTCACAGCTTTCCAACTATTAGTGCATGACGCAATTAATTTTAAACTATATAAAATATATTTTTAGTTATTTTAAAGTTGATATTTTCCAAATACCGAAAAATAAATAAATTATAAATAAGTAAAGTATTAATCCAAATTGGTGTAAGAAAATGAATGCGAATACTAGCACGATTACTGCTATCGCCATTCCTAATCCTTGTGTTATTTCAGCAAATCCTAATTTATCATCACCGTAAACATTTGGTTTTAATACAGAATTTATTGGTCTTATAAATATATTTAGTATTAAAATTGCATATAATGGTGCTTCTTGTTGTATTCCGTGTTTCCAGAATAAAATCATTGAAGCTCCGATCATTATTCCGTAGAATAATTTCCCAAATAAGTATTTCGGACTTGAATATAAATCTGTTAAAATGAAAACTCCTAAAAATACAATTTCTCCTAATTCTAATGGAATTTCAATACCCATAAATGCTGCAACAAAATATCCTACAAAAATAGATATAAACAATCCTGTCGGGACTTCCCAACTTAATCTTCCTCTAAGCATTAAATATATTGCTCCAACTACTATTGCGATTACTGAATACCCACCTATCATTCCTGTATTTGCCAATAAGATTGATCCAACTCCCTCAAAACCAGATGCTACAATATCTGGATTTGACCAAGCAGCTGATCCTGCAGCTAATACAGATGGAAAGAATAGTAAAATCGCTAATTTACCAATTACTATAGGATTTACAATTTTCTTTTCTACCGAACCAAAACATAATTGTCCAAATAATACGCCAATAATTGAAGCTAACCCTGCGATATAAATTGGTGTAAATGGTGCTAATGAAAGTCCCACTAAAACTCCCACAACCGCTGTTGAAAAATCAGTTTCAATATCTTTTTTCAATATAAATTTTCCAAATATATATTCCGTTAATACTGCCAACACTGTTGATGTTAAAATAATTAAAATCGGAAAAATCCCATAAACTACAAATGCAACTACTATCAATGGAATAGTCGCTATCAAAGTATCTATCATAGTTGTTGTAATTTTTTCTTTCAGAGCCCTTTTTTCATTTAATCTCATTTCAATTTATCCTCTCTTTCTATTCTGATGTACCTTCACTAGATTTTGTTCCAGAAGAACCTGAACTTGATTCAGAAGAACTTCCACTATTACCATTACTTTCTGGTGAACTACCAGTTGATGTCTTCGATTTTTCTGGTGAACTATGTTTAGAAGATTTTTTTGTACTTCCTGATTTTGGTTTATCTAAAGAAAATTTCTCAACATTTCCCATACTTCTTTTTTTCATTGTATGTTTTTTCTCTTCTTTTGGTTTTTCTTTTGCCACTGGATTTTGTGGTGCTACAACAGGTGCTATTGCTGGTTGTGGTTGCGTTGGCTGTTGAGCTACTGGTTTTTGTGGCTGTGCAGGTTGAGCTTGTGGTTGAGGAGGCTGTTGCTGTTGTTGCTTAGCCTTTGCTGCTTGTTGTTGTGCCGCTAATTGAGCTGCTTTTTTCGCATCTTCTTCTTTTTGTTTTTGCCGTTGTTTTTCTTCTTCTTTTGCTTTTTTATCAGCCAATTCTTTAGCCTTTTTCGCCGCCTTCTTCTCTGCTCTAATCTTTGCAATCATTGGATTACCTATATCTTTTGCCTTAAAACTTCCAACCGCCAATAATAATAATGAGACCAAAAAGATACACACATTTTTTAAATGTTTCATAATTTACCGTTTCCTTTCTACAATTTTTTTAATTTTATACAGTTTTTCAATTAGAAAATAAAATCTTAATTTTTTTTCTTAACTCTTAACTCCAGCTTTGCTATACAATGCTCTATAAATTCCATTTTCCTTATCCATCAAAGTTTCGTGATTTCCAACTTCTCTAATTTCCCCTTGCTGTATAACTACTATTTTATCACTATTTACTATTGTTGACAACCTATGAGCGATAACAAATGTTGTTTTCCCTTCCATTAATTTTTCCAAAGCATCTTGAACTAACTTTTCTGACTCATTATCAAGTGCCGAAGTTGCTTCATCTAAAATTAAAATTTGTGGATTTTCCAAAATTGCTCTCGCTATTGCAATTCTTTGTTTTTGACCACCAGAAAGTTTGACTCCTCTTTCTCCAATTTCTGTATCGTATCCATCATCCAATTTTTGAATAAATTCATGTGCATTCGCTAACTTTGCGGCTTGAATAACTTCTTCATCAGTCGCATTCTGTCTTCCGTATTTAATATTACTAAAAATCGTTCCACTAAATAAAAATGTTTCCTGTGGCACAATTCCAATACTTTTTCTCAAACTTTTTATTTCAAAATCCTTCAAATCAGTACCATCAATCGTAATACTACCACCTGTAACATCAAAAAATCTTGGAATCAAATTCACTATCGTAGACTTTCCTCCACCAGAATTTCCAACTAAAGCAACCGTTTCTCCTTTTTTTATTCTAAGGTTAATTCCCTTCAATATTTTCTCTTTATTATCCTGATAAGAAAATTCCACATCATTAAATGCTATTTCATCATTAAATTCTCTAAATTTTATACAATTTTCTTTATTGATAATCTGAGGATTTATTTCTAAAATCTCATATACTCTATCAATTGAAGCTATATTTGAATTTATTGTATTATAAATTGTTGTACTTCTTCTTACTGGCGTATACACAGAAGCTATAGCTCCCACAACCGTTAAGAAATCACCTGTTGTAAAATTATGTCCTCTAATAATTCGATATCCTCCAAACAATAATAATATCGCAACCATTATATAATTCAATGCTTCTGAAACTGCCATTGATTTTGCATTATAACTAACACTTTTCAATACAACTTTTTTTAAATTTAAACTTTTTCTTTTAAAATCTCTTATTTCAACATCTTCTGTAGCAAATGCCTTTATTACTCTAATCCCAGAAATCGTTTCCTGCAATTTAGAATTCAAAATTCCTGTTGCTTCCTGTCTTTCTTTCCCAGAACTTTTTAATTTTCTCGAATATTTTTTTACTGTTACCATTAACACTGGTGCTACAATTAACACTCCTAAAGTTAATTTCCAATCTATATACAACGCAACTCCCAAATACAATATTGCAGTAAAGACATATTTAATCAACTCAAACAAATCCAAAATCAATGAATTTACATTTGCTGGATCATTTAAAACCTTCGTCATCATTTCTCCAACTTTTGTTTTAGAAAAATATTCTATATCTAACGACTGTAATTTCAAATACAAATCATCTATTATATTTTTATAAATTGATGATGAAACTTTTCCCGAAAGAAGCGTATTCCAATACATTATAAATGCACCAACTACAGATAAAAGTATCATTCCACCTGCTGCATAAAGTATATCTTTCTCATTTTTCCCAATAATTCCTTGATCTATAAGTCGCTTCAACAAAGCAATTGGAGCTACCGAAGAAGCCGATGAAACCATTGCTAAAATCATATTTAAAATTATTAAGATATAATATTTTTTTATATATTTTTTTAATTTTTTTATTGAAATTAAATTTTTACTTCTCATTTTATTTAAACTTTTTCTCCTTTTTATATTTTTAATTTTAACCAATAAACTTCATAAATTTATTTTCCTATAACTTCCCTAATTTTTTCTCTAATTTTTTATTTATTTGTGAACCATAAAAATCTACTTTTTTCACATTTTTAACAGTTAACGAAGCCGTTGAAGCCACTGTTGCCAATACATCAAACTGAACTCCTACAAAATCAAATAATTCAAAAGGAACTATTTTATCAAATACTAATATATCAGGAAAATATTTGCTGTAATCTTTTCTATCTCTTGGATGTGTTTTTATCATTATTTCTTCTCTTTTATAATTTTTAAAAATTTCTTCATAAATCGAAATTTCTTCCTCTAAAGTCAAAATTCCATCTTGAGAAAAAGGTTGTGTCAAAAAAATTACTCTTTTAGTTTTTATTTTTTCTATATCTTCTGTATTCAACGTGAAAAAATCTAAAATTTCTTTTTTATCTACATCATCTTTTTCTTCATAAATTTTTTTAAAATCTAAAATCTCTGTTTTCTTTACCAACTCTTGTGGAATTTCTTTTATCCCACTAAATATCACTTTTTTTACCTTTGGAGACAGACCTAATTTTAAATTTTTCTTCGACTTAAACTTATTCCTTCTCGATTTTCTATAAAGTTTTTGATCATAATAACTTGCTATTCCATCTTCTATCATGGTAAACTCATCTATCTTATCCCAAATAACTCTCGTCGTTAATATATGATCATTCCCAATATATCGTATTTTTTTATTTTTAGTTCTCTTTTCAATTTCTGATAACAAAATTTTTCTTAATTTTTTTCTAAAAAGAATTTTTTTTATCCCTTTTAGCATTCTTAATTTTATTGACAAAATCTTATTGTACTCTTCTTTATCAATATAAACTGTATCTAGTTTAAAATTACTTTTCTCAAAATAATTCAATAATGTTTTATCAGAAAAGATATAAGTTTTATTTTTGTGTAATTCTTTTGTTAAAAGCATATACAATAACAAAGTATATCCGCTATCAACTAAGATTATATCATGTTCTTCCATTTCTGACCTTTCATTTTTTATTTAAAAATTTTCCGATAAATTGCAGTCGTTCCATTATTTAATTCTTTTTTGAAATCTTCTATACTGTAATCATCAGCACTCAATCTATAAACCCAATTTTTATTTATTTTCAGAGAATTTGCACCTTTTCTTGTCGTTATAAAAATATCAACACCCAACTTTCTCAAATCCTCTCGATTCCCTTTGTATCTGTGTCCCCACGGATAAGCCAAACAATCTGGCGTTTTATTCAATTTTTCTTGAATTATTCTTTTATTTTCCAATATTTCAAATTCTACAGTTTTCTTAAATTCCTCTTCACTAACCTTATAAAAAAATTCATCCTGTTTTTCCTTAAATAATTTTGTCAAAAACTTCTTTCTCTCTTTCAAAGATTTTTTTTGAAATTCTTCACTTTTTTCTATCTTTCTGTACTTCTCAACAAAATCTTTTTTAGGTTTATGTCCAGGAATTGAAATCTGACTCACTGACTTGCAAATCGGCAATCCATCCATTTTTTTACCACTAACATTTTCCTCATAAAAATCATCAAAAAACATACTGTAACTTTCTCTTCTAAAATATGGAGAACTTTCCTCATCATAAAACCCAGTTACTTTCAAATGTTTAAGTGTCATAGCATGAGAATGTGTATGCATCTGAAAATCAACTAATCCACTATCATACATCTCTCTAACCTGATCCCAATTCAAGTAAAAATCATTCTTCCCAATATATTTCGTATTCAAAAAAATTGTCGCCTTAATGCCATATTTTTTTAAAATTGGAAACGCCTCAACATAATTATTCTTATATCCATCATCAAACGTAACCAAAACTGAATTTTCAGGTAATTTATATCCTAATCCTTTCAATTCTTCCATTTTAAAAGTTTTCTTATCTTTAATCACTTTCATTTGCTCTTCAAATTCTTCCGTTGAAATAATTCCTGGAATTCCTACCTTGTAAACACTGTGATACATCAAACAAGTAAAAAATTTTTTTCTACTTTTATTATAAATAATATATCCCAATACCAATAATACTAGCAATATCAATATTTGCCGCAACAAAAAAACTAACATTCCTCTCTCCTTCCTTTTTTATTTTTTAAATTCACCCAATTATTTTAGAAATCCTAAATTTTTCCTCTAAATTTCAGCCATTTCGCTCGTATTTTTTTTATCAATCTATCAATTTTAAAATTCAAAACCGTATTTTTTCGTTTATTACTAAAATGCACATGCCTTTTATTCCCAATATGTCTAACAAACGGCTCCTTAAAAAATATCGTTTTAAACCCTTTTTCCTTGTAAAAATCTGATAAAACTTCCTCATATCTCTGATTTTCCAATTTTTCATGCAAACCAAATAAATCCATATCTTTTTTTCGTCTCAAACCTGGATTATATGTGAAAATCTCACCTTTCACTTTATAAAATCTCTCACCAGATTTCGAAACATAATCTTCACTCTCATCAAAAAAGAAACCTTCTACGTAATCTTCCTTCGCTCTTCCACCAACAATCAAGATTTTCTCATCTTCCTTTAGCAACTCAATCGATTTCTCAATAAATCCCTCTCGAAAAAATTCCCAATCATCTTCACAATGAAACACATACTCAGTATCGACTTCCTTATAAGCCTTATCAATTGATTTTAATTGACCCAAACGAATTTCATTTACAATCAACTGAAAATTCTGATTCTCATATTTAGAAACCAATTTTTTTAATTTATTCCCTTCCGTGCTATCTTCTGTAATTATAATTTTCTTAATCGGATAAGTGTTATACTTAAAAAAACTATCCAAAGTTTCTTCTAGCAAATCAAACCGACCACAACTTGTTATGATCAAACTAACTTCATCATTCATATTGACTTAATCCTTTCTCTGCTCTCATTTTACCAGCTTTTATAACATTCGCTAAAAATTCATCATTCTCTTTTAATTTGCTTCTATCATTTTCTTTATGATAAATATGATAAACCAAAGCCTTAAATTTCAACCTTTTCTTACTAATCCCATTATTGTAGAGTCTAACCGCAATTTCACTATCTTCTCGACCCCAACCTTGTATTTTTTCTTCAAATCCATTCACCTTTTGTAAATCTTCTTTAAAAAATGCCATATTACAACCACGAATTCCACTCAATTTCTTATCCCTTTTTATAAACATTTTCGACAAAATTCCACATCTTATCATATTCGCTTTATTCTTAAATCCTTTTTCAAATAATCTAAAAATAAAATTCGGCATTCGATTTTTCAAAAGATTTTTCGAATTTTTTTCATCCACAATCACACGAGAACCTTGCACGAAATACCCTTTTTCCATATTCTCAATATGATCTTGAATAAAATGCTTTTCAAGTATCAAATCTCCATCAATTATTATTAAATATTTTCCACTCGCACAATTTATCGCCTTATTTCTTGACATTGAAAGCCTAAATCCATCATCTTCTTGCCAAGAATGAATAATATTCAACCACGGATAACTTTTCTGAAAATCCTTCACCAAATCAATTGTTTCTTGCCTAGACCCATCATCCGCAATTATTACCTCTCGTGGCTTTACCGTCTGAGCTAAAACACTGTTCAAACAAGCCTTCAACGCTTCAGGCCAATTATAAGTAGTTATTATAAGTGAAGTATCTTTCCCAAAAGTATTGTAATACGCTTCTCTTAATTTTGTATATTTTGTCATCGTATAAATTGAACTATACTTAGCCAACAAATATCCCTCGTATCCATCCAGAACACCAAATTGAAAAATGTACATTTTTACAAATCGAAACAACATTTTTGAATAAATTTTCAAAAAACTTGCACTTTTTTTATGCTTAATATATTCAGTCGCACTCTGCGAAGTATATCTATTCAATTTCTCTAAAAATTCCTCAATACTGTCATAAGTATAATGAATTATTTTCTCATTAATTTTTTCAATTTTACTCTCAGTTTGATATTGTTCATGAACCTCACGATTACTTATTTTAACCTTCCCATTTTTCCAAAGCCTAATTACATAATCATCCCATCCACCAAACTTAATCTCCTTCCCAAACGCAATATTTCTAAGTTTTATTTTATAAACATCACTTAAAGGTTTTTCATCATTTATAATACTTTTTATTTTTTCTTTCAATTCAGGCGACACAACTTCATCTGCATCTAACAACAATACCCATTCTCCCTGACATTTCTCCAAAACAGAATTCTTCTGAGGACCATACCCTTTCCATTTCTCAACAAAAACTTTTGCTCCTTTAAACTCAGCTATTTCTACCGTCCTATCTTTGCTCTCACTGTCCACAATTATAATTTCATCCGCTATATCCTTTATAGCATCAATAGTTTTCCCTATTCTATTTTCTTCATTAAATGTTATTAAACCAACTGATAGTTTCATTTTAAATCCTTTCAGTTTTTCTCATATTTTTACTAAAATAATCAATTTTACAAATATTTTCCCAACTCTTTTTCATAATCTAATTCATTTATATCTTCATTATATTCAATTAAAATATTATTTTTAGTTCTATTTATTCCCCATTTTTCAACTTTTTCTTCATCATAAAATGCTATTATTTTTTTATCCAATCCTTCTGCTATATGAACTATCGAAGTATCTGGAGAAATTATTAAATCGCATCTTTTTATTATTGAAATTGCTTCCATTATACTTTCTGTTTTTTTATAGAAAATATTCTTATCTTGTATTTCTGACATTATCTCTTCCAATATTTTTCTATCTCTTGGAGAATCTAAAATTATAGTTTTATATTCCTTTTTTCTTAATAATTCTAATATTTTTAATATATTTTCTTTATTAATTTTCCTTCCTTTTGAATATCCAAAAAAATTAATTGCAATTACATTACTTCCCAACTTTTTGTCTTCAAAATATTTTTCTATTTCCTTTTCATATTCCAATGAAATTGGTACTTCATATTTAGAATTAAAATCTGTAATTCCTAATTTTTTCAATATCTCTTTATAATTTTCTATCATTTTATTATTATTTTTTTCTATTTTTATGTTAAAAATATTGAAATCTTCCTTATCGTACCCTATATTCACTTCAGCTTTCATGCTTTTCACAAACCAAAATTCTTTATATTTCATATGCTCTGTTAAATCAACTAAAACATCATATTTATTTTTTTTCAATTTTTTTATCATTTTCAACATTTGAAAAGTATTTTTTCTCTTATACACATAAACATTATCTATATTTTTATTCGTTTCTAAAAGTTTTTTTATTGAAGTATCGCTAACTATATCAATAATAATATTCGGATTATTTTTCTTCAACTCTTTAAATATAAAAGAACTAATTATATAATCTCCTATTTTCCCATCTATTCTCATAAATAGTATTCTTTTTATATTTTTATAATTTATATTTATTTTTTTTCTCTTTTCATCCAACAACTTATTTATAAAAAAATCTCTATTATCCTTTAATTTATTTCTCAAAGGTTTATAAAATTTCCAATTCATTCTTCTATCTTCCCATCTTTTATTATTTTTTCTTTTTTATTAATTCTTTTATAAAAAAATATTTTCCTAAAAAATATAATAAATAAAAATTAATATTTTCAAAATTTTTAGCATGTGTATACTTCAATGTTTCTCTAAAATCTTTTTTAAATTCTTTATGTATTTTATAAAATAAATCTATTCGATCACATTCAATTGCCCTTTTCATTGCATTTTTATAAAATCTTTTTGTTCTATAAAATACCAATGCTTTTATTAGTTCATCTTTTTCTGTTTTATATTTTTGAACTAAGTACTTACAATTTTCAAAAACATCTTCAGTTTGCTTATCATATGAAGTTGTTAAAGTACTTCCTTCTCTTGCTAAATATACCCCAAATATATCATCAACTATTTTTATTTTTTGTGCTTTACTTAAAATATTAATTAGAAACAATTCGTCTTCATGAGTTCCTATTTCCTCTATAAATTCTATATTATTTTTTTCTAAAAATTCTTTTTTATATAAATAAATTCCAACTCTTACACTTAAAAATTTATGCTCAATACCTTTTTTAAAATATTCTCTACCAGTTAATATTTTACCTATTAATTCTTTAGGTGTTCTTGCATCTGCACCAACCCATGTTTCACCACTATTTTCATCATATCTAGTTTCTTTTCCAACAATTATATCAACATCTGTATCCTTTTCTATATTTTCTTTCAACATTTTTTTAAATGATTCTGTTTCTACCCAATCATCACTATCTAAAAAAAATATAAATTCTCCTTTTGATTCTCTCAATCCAACATTTCTTGTTTTGGAAATTCCCTTATTCTCTTGATTTATTATTATTATATTTTCATTTTCATGCTCATTTTTAAATTTTTTTATAATTTCCAACGAATTATCTGAACTTCCGTCATTGATCACTATTATTTCATTTGCTATTTCTAAACCACATAATGATCCCAAACATTTTTCTATATATTTCTCTACGTTATATACAGGAATTACTACACTAAGTTTTACTTCTTTATTTCCCATTTTTATACCTTTCCCTTTAACATTCTATTTATAATTTTTTCTTCACATATTATATCATAAATCACATTAATTTATTTATATTTTTTCTATTTTATGGTAAAATTTAACTAATCTAATCATAGAAAGGAAAAAATTATGAAAAAATTAAATTCTATAATACAATTTTTTGTATTTTTATTTCCAATTTTACTATTTTTATCTTATAAAGGAGTTCAAACACTCAGTTATATAATTTTACTTTTTTTTATTTTACAAATAATAAATAAAAATAATAGAGTTAATCTAATCTCTTACTTGGATAAAAAAATATCCATTGGTCTTCTAATTTTTATAGCAACACCTTTTATTATTTCAATCTTTAGTGGCGGAATCATGTCTCGTTCAGATAATTATATTTATTTATATTTATTAATGTTTTTTCCACTAGTATATTTTATTAATAGCGAAAAAAAATTTTTTCTTTTTTTAAAATTTTTATTTGGAAGTGCAATAATCTCCCTAACAGGTGCTCTTATATTTTTCATTACAATTTTTAAAGAATGGGCTAATCCAAAAGGATTTTATTATCCAAGAATACAATTTGTATTGCCAACACAAGATTTTGCAAACATAATGTGTATCTTTTTTTTATTTATGATTTCATTTTTACTCTTTTATAAAAATGAAAATAAAAAAATAAAAATAACCTTTTTAATTTCAGCAATACTAGCTATTTTTATTTTATTAGTAAATAGATCTAAAATGGTTTACATCTGTTTATTCCCTAGTGTTATATATATTTTATGGGAAAAAAATAAAAAATATATTTTATCATTTATATCTATTTGTTTTGTTGGTTATTTTTTTCTTCCAAGATCTATTTCTGAAAGATTACAATACATTATAAAATTTGATAAAGATCCTTCTAGCCATTTACGTGTGTTATTTTGGGAAAGTGCTATTGCTTCCTTCAAAAAAAGTCCATTATTTGGAATGACAACAAAAGATAGAGTTAATTTTAATTTGAATCATTTTAAAAATAACGGTACCCTTGAATATATTGCCAACAATTATGAATTTAAAGTAACCGAAACTGGAATTGTAAATACTCATAATATGTATCTTCATTATTTAGCATACTACGGAATTGGAATATTTTCTTTAATTTATTTTTTATTTATTGTTATTCCTTCAAGACTTTTAAAAATAAATTATTTGAAAAATAATTTTAATGATACTCGCTTTATTGCTCTTGAAGTTGCAATAAAATCTTCTTTTATTGCCTATTTAATTCAAAATTTAACAGAAATTAACTTAAATAAAAAAATAATGGTTTTCGTTTTTACAATTATATTATTCATAATTAACTATATTTATAAAAAACAATTTTCAAAAAATTAAAACAAAAGGAGATGTCTCATAAATCAAAAAATATACAATCCATTTTTGTAAATTTATTTATTTTATGAAACAACTCCTTTTATTTTTCTAATCTCTTCACAATCTCTCCATACACCCTCTCAACACTAATCCCAGGTATCCCCCTATAATAATCCTTCCTATACGCATACTGGTGTTTAGGTATTTTCACAATATTATTCTCATAAAATTCATTATCCTCAATAACATTACTCTTCTCTTTCCAAGGAAAAAATCCTAACGAACGTTTCCCTGGTCCAAAAATTCCAATCACAAATGGTTTCTCAAATCCACTAGCAATATGAATCGGAGAACTATCATTCCCCACAACTACATCTGTATACGACAAAAGTGCCGAAAATTCCAACAAATTTATTTCTCCTCTTAAATCAATCACATTTCTCTTAGAAAATTTTAAAGGTAATCCCTTTTCAACCTTACTACCTGTAATAACTATCACATTTTTAGAATCCTCAGACAACCTCTGTATCACTTCTCTATATTTCTCAATCGGCCACATCTTCTCAGGTCTTTGACTCCCAGGTGCAACAACAATTATCTTCTGTGTTGCTTCTTCATAGCCACTTTTTTCTAAAATATTTCTAATCTTCATTTTATTCTCATCAGTCGGATAAATTCTAATTGGAATTCTCTCTCCCTCGTAATCAACCAAATCCAACAATCTCTCAACCTCATGCTTTTTCATATCATAATGCACCTTTTTATCCAACATCCACGCTCCACTAGCCACATCAAACCCAACAATTTTAGGTATCCCAGCTAACTTTGCAAGTGCAATAGACCTTATAAATCTATGAGGTATCACCGCATAATCATATTTTTTCTCTTTCAAAATCTTCAAAATCCTAAAAAAACCTCTAATTCCCTTATCTTTACCCTTTTTATCATATAACATAATCTCATTCAAATTTGGATTATTGTCAATAATGCTTTTGTTCGCTGGCAAAGTCAAATAATCTATAACTGAATCTGGATACATATCTTTCAATCTTTGAATCAACGGCGTTGATAACACAATATCTCCAATAAACGCTGTATGTATAATTAATATTTTCATATCTCACCTTTTTCTCGTTTTCTTTTGTGAATTATACCATAAATTACAACATTTTTTAAACTTTTATTTTGACAACGACAAAATAAAAAACATAAGGCAAATAGATTTAATCAAATTTTTAATTAAAAAAAAGAGGAACCAGTTATAATATTCAATCAATCCTATTAAAAAGCGATCCTCATAAAAATATCAGATTAAAGACTTTTTTAAATATTTTCCCAATATTTTGCCTTCAAACTTTCATTTGAACAGAAGCAAATATTTCGTATTCAAGGAAAGAAGAATATCTGATGAGTGAAGTTCTAAAGAAAGTACCCCGAAGTAGAATGATTTAAAAAAGATAATCCAAAATATTTATTATGCATTTGACAGCTGCCCCTATATTTTTTTACTCTGTCCATTCTCAACTGTCCGTTAACAAAAATGGTATATTTCTAATACACTATTCATATGAAAGGTTTCTCCTTAATGTGGTTTGGTAGACTTACAATGTATAAGAAGCTTTCTTTTTTTATATACTCTTGTTACATATGTATTATCTCACAACAAAAAAAATTACAAAATTTTAAAAAAGTTGTTGACAAAATAATATAAATAGTGTATAATACTTCTTGTCTTGAAGAAGATTTGTTGGGCTGTCGCCAAGCGGTAAGGCACTGGACTTTGACTCCAGCATGCAATGGTTCGAATCCATTCAGCCCAGCCATATTTTTTTTATTAACTATGCTAAATTAATACTATTAAAGTGTTAGATATAGCATTTTTTTATTTTATATAGAAATTTTTTCATTTATTATAGAATAATTAAACTATATGAATGTCTTACAAATAAAAATAATTTTACTAAAACAAAATATCTATATACTATTTCATAAATTTTGTCACCTTACAAAAGAATTGACAAGATTTTATATACGGTAACCTTTAAAACACCGTAAGTCTTTGCAAAAAATAAAGCCACAGTATGCTGATTATTGAAAAAGTATAGTAAAAATCATCTCGTCAGAAAACCATTTGTAGCGTTTAAGTTCATTATTTTCTTATTTCTTATCTACATATTTTCGACGTTCACTACCCAAAAGCAGTTAACAGTTCTTTTGACAAACCCTTTACTTTTAAATTTATTCTTTCTTTCAGTGGAATAAAAAAATCTATCGTCAACTTTTTTTGACATAAACCCTAAACAATATTTCAAAAGCCTTTATGATAAATAGTAAATTGTTGCTCAAAAGAAAGTTTGAAAGAAAAAATATTTTTTAAAAAGTTTTTACAAGTAAAGAAAAATCTGATCTTCTCTAATCATAAAGAAAACCACCTTTCAATAGGATTTGGAGATTATATTGTAACTGGTTTCCTCATTTTTGTTAATTAAAAATTTGATTAAATTTATTTGCTCCTATATTTTTTACTCTGTCCTACTATAATTTTAAAATTGTCGAAACATCCTTTTTATGATATAATAAAACTTATAAATTAAAATGTATTTTAAATATGATAATAATATTTTTTATTCTCAATAGAATAATAAAAATTTTAAAATTATACTTTAACTTTTTCAAAGATAATAAAAATTTTTATTGTATTTATTATCGTAATACATAAAATTTTACATTTAATAAAAAATTATAAAAATGCACTTAGCATAGAATGGAAGGACATATGAAATTAATTGTTGGATTAGGAAATCCTGGAGAGCAGTATAAATTGACAAGACACAATATTGGATTTATTTTTATTGATGAATATTTAAAAGAGAATAACATCAATGATATTAGAGAAAAATTTAAATCTGAATTTATTCAAACCAATTTTCAAAATGAAAAAATATTTTATCAAAAACCTCTGACATATATGAATTTAAGCGGTGAAGCAATAGCTGAAGCAGTAAAATTTTTTAAAATTGATCCAAAAACCGAACTTTTTGTAATTTATGATGATATGGACATGAAATTTGGTAAATTAAAAATAAAAAAAGAAGGTAGTGCTGGAGGACATAACGGTATCAAATCCATTATTAGTCACATTGGAAAAGATTTTATTCGAATTAAATATGGAATTGGAAAGCCAGAATTGAAAGAAGAAACAATAAAACATGTTCTTGGAAAATTTACTCCTGAAGAAAAAGAAATTTTAAAAGAAAGCAGAAAAAAAATCTTCAACTTAATAGAAGATATCAAAACAAATACTTCAGTAGAAAAACTAATGAATAAATACAATTCAAAAAAATAATAAAATGAGAGTGTAAACTTTTTGTGTAAATAACCTAGAGAACATTATATCAGTGGACTTATATATACATTTGCATAAAAATTTTTACACTCTCAAAATTAAATTAGACACTCTCTTACTCATAAAATTTTTATTCAATACTATTTAAAAATTTAATCGCTCTAACATAATACCTATTTCTTTCTTATCGTGAACTACTCCCACTTTTAGAAGCGGGAGCTTCTTGGGAAGTACCTGATTTTGCTAGCCAAATATATTTACCAAGCTCTTCGGGTAGTTCCTACCCTGTCTTTTTATTTCCTAATATTTCAAAATCTCTTTTCCAATGTTTTTTATATTCAGTGCCGCATTATAATCTCTATCAATCTCAATTCCACAGCACTCACATTTATAGCTTCTTTCTGATAATTTCAGTT
>QWCT01000620.1_pt1 | contig 22065 bp, 18 predicted proteins | sample 1972681 | NCBI WGS metagenome assembly QWCT01 (sample SAMN09866701, study PRJNA288562) | Human oral metagenome isolate pre3_saliva, whole genome shotgun sequencing... | isolation source: mouth | host: Homo sapiens | place: USA: California | reverse complement strand
CCCTTGTCCTTGTTCATGCAGGAGACGAAGATGCGACGCGACTTCGGCCCCTTCTTGCGCAGCTCGATGATCTTCGTCGGGCAGGCCTTGACGCACGCCCCGCAGGCTACGCATTTGTCTTCTACCACCTCCGCGATGCGTGTCACGGGGTTGATATGGATGGCGTCGAACTCGCAGGCATCCACACAGTCGCCCAGACCGAAGCAGCCGAACGAGCAGCCCGTCTCGCCCCGATAGAGTGAGGCGGCGATGGTGCAGTTCGATGCGCCGTCGTAGGTATTCGTCCGCGGACGCGCTTCGCAGGTGCCGTTGCAGCGCACCACGGCGATCTTCGGTGCCGCAGCCACCACGGCCACGCCCTTGATCTCGGCCACCTTCTTCATCACCTCCTGACCGCCCACGGGGCAATACAGCCCGTCGAGCGCCTCAGCCTTAAAGCACGCGTTGGCAAAGCCGCCGCAGCCCGGGAATCCGCAGCCACCGCAGTTGGCGCCCGGCAGGGCTTCCTGTATCTGCCCGATGCGCGGATCTTCATGCACCTCGAATTTCTTCGATACTGCAAATAAGATGAGCGCCGCAATGGCCCCCACCGTTCCTAATAAAATGATCGCTATATACATTTCGTGTAAGATTGATTTGGCGGTTAATAAGCAGCTGTGTCGAGCTGGGAGCCAGCTTCGAGCTTAGCGACGGAGAACGAAAACCGTCGCCCGATCTTCTCCCGGAAGGCGTACAGCAGGGCGTAATAGACGGCCAGGACGGCCAGCCCCGCGAGTCCACCGATGCCGTCGTCGCCTCCGCTCAGGCGGGCGCCGATAAATACGGCAGCCACCACCAGCACAAAGGGCACGGCGAACGCAAGGGCTACGGCCTGCATGCCGCTCGAGGATTGGGCCACGACCATGACCTCCTCCCCGGGAGCAAACTGACGGCTCTCGCCCTTCACCTCAATGAGTTTCTCCTTTTTGTCCGATGCGAGGCAGGCCGAACGGGCATGGCACGCAGAGCACGCGCTTTGCTGTTCGATACAGACCACAATACGGCCTCCTCCGGTATGTCTTACAATACCACGATGCTGAATAAATTTCTTCATAATAAACCCAATTGCTATATCGAGTTTGCAATACGGCGGCAAATGTAAGCAGCAGTTTCAATTCCTGAATGCAGCTATACCGCTCAAATTCATCCGCCCCTGTCATGCCCCGCGACACGACCGCGCCGATTCGCAAATTCCTCATTCTGTCCAACGACCCTGCGGGCTGGATTCGTGAAGGTTTCATCGTGCTGAACGACGCCACGGTTTCGGAGCGTGAAAGCCCCATCATGTCGCACGAGGGCATGGTCTGGGTGCATGAAGACCCCATCATGTCGCACGAAGGCACGGTCTGGGTGCGTGAAAGCCCCATCATGCCGCACAAAGGCGTGGTCCGGGTGCATGAAGACCCCATCATGTCGCACGAGGGCATGGTCCGGGTGCGTGAAAGTCCCATCATGCCGCACGAGGGCATGGTCCGGGTGCGTGAAAGCCCCATCATGTCGCACGAGGGCATGGTCTCGGTGCATGAAGGCCCCATCATGCCGCACGAAGGCGTGATCTCGGTGCGTGAAGACCCCATCATGTCGCACGAGGGCATGGTATCGGTTGCTTGGATTTTTAGCGGGTCACTTTTTATTACTGGATAAACTCTCTCAGAAATAAAACAGTGACTTTTTTCTAGTGACTAAATCTCCATAGGTAATAAAAAGTCACCCGCTTATACCCAATAGCTTTTATCCGGAATAAGCGAGTGACTTTTTCATAGGCAATCAACTTTATCGGAAATAAAAAAGTGGCCGATTTATTCTTACTAAAATTTCTCTACTTATAAATGGTCGCCATTTTATTATCGAGAAGTTTCACACAGATATAAAAAGTCACTCGCCAAAAACCAACAGAAACAAGGCCATGCCCTCGTTCGGCATAATGGGGCTTTTATGGGTTAAGAGCATCGCATCATTCGGCACGATGGGAGTTTTATGGGTCGAGACCGTGCCATCGTTCGGCACGACGGGGGTTTTACGGGTTGAGACCCTGCCTTCATTCGACATGACGGGAGTTTTATGGGTTGGGACCATCACATCGTTCGGCACGATGGGGGTTTTATAGGTCGAGACCATCGTATCGTTCGGCACTTTCGAGGGTAAACCAGACGCGGCAGAGGGGTTGGCGCGATAGTCCCACCCCGACACGGATGGCCGCCGTTTCGCGCCAAAGGGGTGGGCAAATTCGCCTACTTTTGCCCGCCGCCGATGGAAACGGCGCGTAGGTTAATAGATTAGAAGCTGCTATAACCCATAGATATGAAAGAAGAAGACGAACGCGAAGAGGAAAGGCTGCCGGACGAGGCGATGGAGGCGAACACGACCGAGGGCACGGGCGGAGGCTATGTGGTGCCTGGGGGGGCGATCGGTGCGGACAGCGTGCGCCATCTGCCGGGCATGTATCAGAGCTGGTTCTTGGATTATGCCTCGTACGTGATCCTGGAGCGGGCCGTGCCACACATCAACGACGGGCTGAAGCCGGTGCAGCGGCGCATCCTGCACGCCATGCGGCGCATCGACGACGGACGATATAATAAGGTGGCCAACGTGGTGGGCCAGACGATGCAATTTCATCCGCACGGCGACGCCTCGATCGGCGACGCGCTGGTGCAGCTCGGGCAGAAGGATCTGCTGATCGACTGCCAGGGTAACTGGGGCAACATCCTCACGGGCGACAGCGCGGCGGCACCGCGATACATCGAGGCGCGCCTCTCACGGTTCGCGCTAGAGACGGTGTTTAACCCCAAGACGACCGTCTGGAAGCAGTCGTACGACGGGCGCAACCGCGAGCCGGTCAGCCTGCCGATCAAGTTCCCCCTGCTGCTGGCGCAAGGGGCGGAGGGCATCGCCGTGGGACTGTCGTCGAAGATCCTGCCGCACAATTTCAACGAGCTGATCGACGCCTCCGTGGCCTGTCTGCGCGGCGAGGCGTTCACGCTCTACCCCGACTTTCAGACGGGCGGCTTGGTGGACGTGGCGAAGTACAACGACGGCAACCGCGGCGGCATGGTGAAGGTCCGGGCGCGGATCACGAAGGTGGACAACCGCACGCTGGCCATCACCGAGATCCCTTATGGCTACACGACGGGCTCGCTGATCGACTCCATCATCAAGGCCAACGAAAAGGGGAAAATCAAGATCCGCAAGGTGGACGACAACACGGCGCGCGAGGTGGAGATCCTGATCCATCTGGCGCCGGGCGTATCGTCGGACAAGACGATCGACGCGCTCTACGCCTTCACCGACTGCGAGAAGAGCGTGTACATGAATTGCTGCGTGATCGAGGACAACAAGCCGCGATTCATGTCCGTCAGCGAGGTGTTGCGACACTCCACCGAGCAGACGCTCGGGCTGCTGCGCACGGAGTTGGAGATCGAACGCGGCGAGCTGCGCGAGGAACTCTTCTACGCGTCGCTCGAGCGGATCTTCATCGAGGAGCGGATCTATAAGGATAAGGAGTTCGAACAGGCGCCGGACATGGACGCGGCCGTGGCGCACATCGACGGCCGGCTGGAGCCGTTCAAGCCGCGGCTCATCCGGGAGGTCACCCGGGAGGACATCCTGAAGCTGATGGAGATCAAAATGGGGCGCATCCTGAAGTTCAATGCCGACCGCAACGACGAGCAGATCGCACGGCTGAAGGGCGAGATCGAGCGCGTGGAGCATCACCTGTCGCACCTCACGGACTATGCCGTGGCGTGGTTCGAGGGGCTGAAGAAGAAATATGGATCGGACAAACCGCGGCGCACGGAGATCCGCAGCTTCGACCGCGTGGAAGCCACCAAGGTGGCCGAGGCCAACGAGAAGCTCTACATCGACCGCGAGGAGGGTTTCGTGGGCACAGGGCTGAAGAAGGCCGAGTTCGTCTGCAATTGCTCGGACATTGACGACATCATCCTCTTCTATCGCAGCGGCGTGTACAAAGTGATGCGGGTGAGCGAAAAGATCTTCGTCGGGCAAGACGTGATCTACGTCAACGTCTTCAATCGCAACGACACACGGACGATCTACAACGTGATCTATCGCGACGGCCGCGCGGGCTGCAATTACATCAAGCGGTTCGCCGTCACCGGCTCGACGCGCGACAAGGAATACAACGTGACGCGTGGCACGGAAGGCTCACGCATCCTTTATTTCAGTGCCAATCCGAACGGTGAGGCGGAGACGGTGAAGGTGATCCTCAAGCCGAAGCTACGGCAGAAGACGCTCGTCTTCGAGAAGGATTTCAGCGAGATACTGATCAAGGGTCGCACCTCGCTCGGCAACATCCTCACCCGGGCAGAGATCCACAAGATCTCGCTCAAGCAGCGTGGTTCGTCGACGCTCGGCGGGCGCGAGGTATGGTTTGACCGCGACGTGCTCCGCCTGAACTACGACGGTCGCGGCGAGGCCCTCGGGGAGTTCCGCAGCGACGACCGCATCCTCGTCGTATTGCAGTCGGGCGAATTCTACACCACCGGCTTCGACCTGAGCAACCATTACGAAGACAACATCCTACTCATCGAACGATACGACGCGCGCAAGACATGGACTGCCGTCTACTTCGACGCCGATCAGGGCTACGTCTACCTCAAGCGCTTCCCGTCCGAGGATTCCGAGAAGCGGCAGAACCTGATGGGCGACAATCCTCGTCACCGCCTCTTCCTGCTGACCGACGAGACCTATCCACGCATCGAGGTGACACTGGGCGGACACGACAGCTACCGCGACCCCTTGACCATCGAGGCGGCGGAGTTCGTGGGCGTGAAGAGCGTCAAGGCCCGCGGCAAACGGGTGACGACATTCACCGTCGCCTCGGTTGACGAACTGGAACCGACGCGCCACGCCCCATCGCCCTCATCCGACGGCGAACCATCCGCTACCGATGTACCGTCGGAGGAGGATGAGGATAGGCAGATGTCGCTGTTTGAGGAATAAGCCATGATCCGCAGCTTCCTCTTTCTGCTCACTCTCTTCATTCTCCTTCCTCTCACCCTGCACGCGCAGACAGACACCGTCGCCCAAGCTCCGCGCTCGGTGAATGAGGCCACAATGATCAGCCTCGGCAGTCGCTATGTCAAGAACACGTACCTCTCCGACGTCGGTTATGATGGCGTGGGCATCGGCGTTATCAACGAACGTATGCGGATCATCAATGACCGTTGGTCGCGGCAACGCACCTTTCGCATCGATCTCGCTTCGATCCGCAATCCGGCAGGCACATCGAGTGGTTACGCGGCCTTCATTGACTACAGCTACAGCCTGCACCGACGTCTGGAGACCAGTGTGGACGGTCTGCGATTGCTCGTCGGCGGTACGGGGCGCTATCTCTTGGGCACGGCCTATCGCTCGCAGGGCGGCAATAACCCTGCGGTGCTGCACGTAGAAGGCGATCTGGGGCTCTCTGCGGCTATCCTCTACGGTTTTGACTTGGGGCGCCGGCGCTATCCGGTGACTGTCCGCTGGCAGGCCAACCTCCCACTCGTTGGTGTCTTCTTCTCCCCGCACTACGGGCAATCCTACTACGAGATCTTTACTCTTGGCCATCGTGCCGGTATAGTCCGATTGGGATCGCTGCACAATAGGTTCGCCTTGCGGAGCTTGCTCACCGCCGATATGCCCGTGGGTCCATGGACCATGCGGATTGGGTATGAGGCCGACGTTTACCAATCGCACACCAACGGAATTCGCACGCATTACTTCGGTAGCAGTATGCTGATCGGTGTGGCTAAGGAATTCATCCCCTTTTCCGGCAAGCGTGTGCGCCAGAGCCCTGCCTTCCGGAGCGCGTATTACTGATCTGAAAACGAAGAATTAAACACGGATGATGTCCGTTTGTCTATCGGGGTGTGTCAGTGATTGCGTTCCGAAGGGTAGGCGGCTATTCGCTGTTACTCATTGATTGCTTATGAAAATACGTGTTCCCTATTTCCTGATCTTTTTGATTCTGCTTCTGCCCTCCTGCGACAAAGCGGACCGTTACAGCGCAAGCCCTCGCGAGAACTTTGAGGCGCTCTGGCGCATCATGGACGAGCATTATTGCTTCTTTGAAGAGAAGGGCGTCGACTGGGAGATTATCCGCAGAAAGTACGAACGGCAACTCTCGGACACGATGAGTCGCTATGAGCTTTTTGATTTGCTATCCGACATGCTGGCGGAGTTGAAGGACGGTCACACGAATCTCGTGTCGCCGTTCAATACGGCTCGCTACTGGGCGTGGTTTGAGGACTATCCGCGCAATTACAATGCCGACATACAACGCAACTACTTAGGCACGCGCTACGGGATAGCCGGCGGTATGCGCTACGTCAAGCTGCCGGGCACGAACATTGGCTACATTTATTACGGTAGCTTTTCGTCCGGGGTCAGCGAAACGAATCTCGATGAGGTTTTCTATGCCTTCCGCACGTGCCGAGGGCTAATCATTGATGTGCGTGGCAATGGCGGAGGGGCGTTGACTAACGCCGAGCGTGTCGCGTCGCGATTCCTGAGTGAGCCGATGAGGACGGGATACATCGTGCACAAGACTGGCCCGGGTCATGCGGACTTCTCCGAACCTTATCCCGTCGACCTCCGACCCTCCAAGCATACGCGCTGGCGTCGGCCGACGGTTGTGCTGACTAACCGGCATAGCTATAGCGCGACGAATGACTTTATCAACACGATGCGCCGAATCGATCGCGTCGTTATTCTTGGCGACCGTACGGGCGGCGGGGGTGGCATGCCGTTTAACTCGGAGCTACCGAACGGCTGGCAGGTTCGCTTTTCGGCATCGCCGTTGCTTGACGCCGACAAGCGGAGCATCGAGAGCGGCATTGATCCGGACATTCGCGTAGACATGACGGAGGCCGACATTGCTCGCGGTAAGGATACGCTGATCGAGGAGGCTATCCGAAACATCCGGGAGCGCACAAAGGACGAGTAGTCGGGATTGCCGAAAGATCTATCTGGGAAGTCCTGTCGGACGGTTGGGGTTACGCGCCCCGCTGTCTGGCAGGATTTTCTGTTTCTCGCCACTTGGACTCCGCATTTCGTGCAGGCTATTGCGCGCATTTGGCAGTTGTCCGTCGGAAATCCATTTCCCATGCTCCGAGGATAGGGAAAGCGCGTCCGATTTTTTGGTTTAGCTGCATCGCCGGTCGATGATAGCTCTCACCTATCCTTATTTCCCTTCATCCATACCCTATGAAATGAGAAATAAACCCCGATTACGATACCCAGACACTCTATGAAGCGATAAATGCACTCCGATTAGGATTCCTGAGTACACTATGAAGGAAAAAACGAATTCCGATTACGATACCCAAGCATCGTATGAAGTGAAAAATGAATTTCGTTTTCAATCCCCATGTACCCCATGAAGACAAAAGAGAATTCCTATTTTGCTTCACAGGTATCCCATGAAGCCAAAAACGAATTTCGATTTCCATCTCCGGACACTCAGTGAAGCAAAAAAGGAATTCCGATTTCGACTTCCGACACAATATGAAGGCAAAAATGAATTCCGATTTCCATCTCCAGACACTCAGTGAAGCAAAAAATGAATTCCGATTTGGCTTCCTGGGTACTCAGAAAGCCAAAAATGAATTCCGATTTGGCTTCCCGGGCACTCAGAAAGCCAAAAATGAATTCCGATTTTGCTTCCCGGACACTCAGAAAGGCCAAAATGAATTCCGATTTTGCTTCCCGGATACTCCGTGAAGCCTATTTGAAATTTCGATAACCCTTCCCAAGTACCCCGAGAAGGCTGATCAGAAGCCATTTTTCTATTCGCTGACACCTTACGATAGCCAACAAGCACTCCTTTTCCTATTCAAACGCCCTTCACGAAGCCGCTCAGTATCTTCTTTCTCCATTCGCCGATAGAAAGGGAAGCCCAAAAGCAGTTTCTGCACCCTATCGCCCAGGTCAAGTGAATGTCTCCCAAAATTACAATTTAGAGTTTGCGATACGCGGTGAAAGCAAATAGATATTTACATTTGCAGCGCTGGACACTCAGGGATTCCCTATAAAATGACCGATGGGCAATCCGGAGCACAAGGAAGTTCCAAATACATGTTTACATTTGCGAGTCACTACGTACGAGCATTGAGGCGACAAATCACGATACTCTTGCGTAGCTCCTAAACAATTTTCATTCGTTATACATCTACCCATTTAACTATTCATCTTCATTCATTAATCAACATAGGAATAACATGAGAAAGTCAAAAAGCATTGTTGGCATAACCAACCAGTACCCTTTGGGCATGCACGTCGATATGCAGCAGCAACTCTACGACCTTATCCACCCCTTCGCCGCAGACAAAATCCTTTTAGATGCGACAGACATCCCGAGCTGGAAGTCGGACATCGATCTCGAGAAGGAGTCTGTGCGAGAGCCGACGGCTTCCAAAGTGACTAAGTATTTGTCTGAGAAGAGTAAGAAGCGTAGCGAAATCGTTTCGCTATTGTTTCAGGAAGTCCGTCTGGCATCGAAGTCGCCGATTGATACGCGTAGCGCCGCCGGTCACCGATTGCGCATCGTAACAGATACGTACAAAGGTTTGCAGAACGAGAATATGAACGACGCCACCGGACACATTGCGGGACTGCTCCTCGATCTGGAAAAGACAGACGCGGCGGCAGATCTGGCCACCATTGGAATGGCGCCACTCGTTCAGATGCTTCGCACCATCAACTCGGAGTTCATCACATTAAGAGATGAGCGCTTAAAGTCGGAGGCATCAATTGGTAACGTGAAAGGCTCTACCCTTCGCCTGAAGAACGATGAAACGGCTAACGAGATCTTTAAGCATATCGAAGCCGCTTACCTATCGACCTCATCAGATGATGATCGTAAAGCCATCGGCGAATTGATTGACCGCATCAATCGGGTGATCCAGCATACGACGACAAGCTATCGCCGCAGCTTGGCCCAGAAGAAAGTGTCGGCAGACCGGAAAAAGACTCCGAAACAGCCGAAGGATCCCAAACAGCCTAAGGAACCGAAGAAAAAGAGAAAGGAGAGCGACCCCGACATCCGTCTGCCTGAGGAAGAGCCTAAGAAACCCGATAACGGCGGGGATGGAAAAAAGCCTGGCGAGGAGAAAAAGCCTACCCCCGGAGGCGGGGGCAGCGGTTCAGGAGGCGGAACGGGTGGTGACGGAGATCCGGACATCCACCTGCCGGAAGAGTAAGGCCTATCGCAGCATGTGGGGGATAGTTCTCAGGTATCCTGATGGGTATCCCCCGACGCTGTCGGAAGGGCTAAAGTGATCCGTGTCTCTATTCAATTTCTGCAAAGGATTAACGCCCTTCCGATTTGCCTTCATAGCGCTTTTTGGAAAGGTCTTGCCTGATTCTGCAGCCATTCATCACCATCCGGGGATACCCAAAGAGCGTATATAATAGGTACCTGCGCGAGCGTTTGAAAAGTCCCGCCTAAAGCTGCGGTCTTTCATCCCCGTCCGAGGATGTCTGGAAGGCATATATAATAGGTACCTGCACGAGCGTTTGAAAGGCCCCGCCTAAGGCTGCGGTCTTTCATCCCCATCCGGGGATGCTTGGTGGGCGTATGCGATACGCCCCTACCCTGACGGATGAAAGGAATTCAGAGAATCGATTAGCGATCCAGTTATTCCAACGAAAGATCACCGGAGATTCTTTCGCTATTCATCCCCCTCCGGGGATGTTTTGTGGGCGTATGCGATACGTCTCTACCCTTACGGACGAAAGGGATTCGGAGAATCGATTAGTAGTCCGATTATCCGAGCGAAAGGATTTGTACGTTTATGGCGCGTTTCCCATTTATTCAATGAAGGTCGAGCAGAGCGCCGACAGGCCTTCTTATTCTATCAGTGATCACTCATTATTCATAATACATTATGGTCAAATATCTCTGCATTTGTATGATCGCAGCCTGCATGGCATGCACAGCTGCTGCACAAAGCGTGACCGGCCGATGGGTCGGCAAGTTGCAAGTCCCTGGGGGACAGCTCACGCTTGTTCTTCGTATACAAGAAGTCGAAGACGGTAAGCTATCAGCCTTCATGGATAGTCCCGATCAGGGAGCCTATGATATCCCCTGCGATTCGGTCGTCTACTCTGCGCCGCATTTGAAGGTCTTCATCCATTCGATTGGCGCTCGCTATGAGGCGACACTTGAGGACAATAGTCTCCGAGGCCAATTCATTCAGGGCGGAGCATCCTATCCGCTTGTCCTTACGCCTTCCGCTGAGGAAGATCGGTCGGCGCTCCGCCCTCAGGAGCCCAAGAAGCCATACCCTTACCAGGTCGAAGAGGTTCGCTTTGTCAATTCAACCGATGGCGACACTTTGGCCGGGACACTCACGATACCTACCACGCCGGGGCCGCATAGGGCCGTCGTAATGATCACAGGCAGTGGTCCGCAAGATCGGGATGAGTCTCTGATGAACCATAAGCCTTTCCTGGTCTGGTCCGATGCCCTCACGAAGCTCGGGATAGCTGTCCTACGCTTCGACGACAGGGGAGTAGGCGCTTCTACGGGCAACTTCAGCAAGGCGACGACTGCCGACTTTGCTCGCGACGTCGAAGCCGCAGTCGATTACCTCCGCTCACGAAAAGAAATCGACAATCAGCGGATCGGTTTGATTGGCCACAGCGAAGGCGGAATCGTTGCGCCGATGGTGGCCGTAAGCCGGCCGAAAGACGTGTCGTTTATCGTCCTCCTCGCGGCTCCCGGCCTACGAGGTGATAGCATCTTGCTCATGCAGAACGAAATGATCTCCCGGCGTTCTCATACGCCTGACAGCATACGCGAAGCAACCGTGCAGCTGAACCGTTCGCTCTTCGCACTGCTCGTGCCACCGACCACGGACGAGGAGGCGCTCCGTCAATCGCTGGCCGAGGTACTCCGCGGCGCTTTCTTTGACGGACCGCTGGCTCCGCCCATGCCGCACGAACAAGTCGAGTTAGCTATCAATCAGGAAATGGAGATGCTGACTGCACCTTGGATGCGTGACTTCCTGCGCTACGACCCAGCCCCCATGCTTTCCCGCGTACAATGCCCCGTGCTCGCCGTACAGGGAAGTGAAGATGTCCAGGTACCCGCCGCAGCAAATCTCCCCATCGTCGAGAAGGCTTTGACCCTTCACGGGAACAAGGCAGTTACCGTCAAGGAGTTCCCCGGGCTTAACCATTTGCTCCAGCATTGCCAAACGTGTCTGCCGGACGAATATGGAGAGATCCGCGAGACGGTCTCGCCGGAAGTGTTGCAATTCGTCGGCGAGTGGATCATGAAGCGCTGAACTCCGATGGGTAACTGCCCGCTCCGGACAATTGCCGCACGGCGCTTTTGTCGATAACTAATGCCGGTAGGGAAAAGGCCTTCGGCCCTCCTGCCGGCATTCGTTCGATACCTTTGTTACCTCATCGATTCTTCTATTGTCTATCCCGCATGGAATTTACTACCCCAGTCCAGATCCCTCCGTCTACCATCCGCATCGGCTATGAGCATCGCACAATGATTTTTGGCTCCTGCTTTGCCGAGGCGATTGGTCAGCGGCTCTCCGATCTGCTATTCCCCATCGATCTGAATCCCTTCGGCATACTTTATAATCCCGACTCCATCGCCGCGGCGATTCGTCGCCTGATGGACGGTAGCCTATTCACGGCCGACGAGCTAATCCAACACCATAATCTGTACCATAGCCTGCTGCATCATGGATCATTCTCAGCTCCTACGGCGGACGAGTGTCTGGAGCGGATCAATGCCCGTCTGAGCGCCGGAGCCGAATTCCTGGCTGCGGCGGATCGCATCATCGTGACTTTTGGCACATCCTACGTCTATCGGTGGAAGGGGACAGGGCTCGTGGTTGGCAACTGCCACAAGATGCCGGATGACTATTTCCGTCGCGAACGGCTATCGGTGGATGAGATCGCAGACACGTGGCTCCCGCTGATGGACTGCATACACCGCCAGCGACCCACACTAAAATGGATATTCACAGTCAGCCCCGTCCGCCACTTGCGCGACGGCACCCATGAGAACAACCTCAGCAAGTCGGTGCTTCTCCTCGCCATCGAAAAGATCATCTCCCATCTCCCCACGATAGCCAACTACTTCCCTGCTTACGAACTGATGATGGACGAGCTAAGGGATTACCGATTCTATGCGGAAGACATGTGCCATCCGTCACCCGCCGCCGTACGTTATATTGGCGATCGATTCGAGTCGACGTATATGGACGCCAAGACGCGCGCCTGGCTCCGACGCGCCGAGGCTATCCACCGCGATCTGCAACACCGACCCTTCCGCCCGGACAGTGAGGCACACCGTCGCTTTTTGGTACAAACTAAGTTAAAGCAAGACCAGCTTCGGGCCGAATTGCCAACCCCGCCTACATTTGCTCGATAGAAAACGTACTTATGTGGTCTTCATCCGCGGGCGTCAGATCATCTTTTGTTCATCTGTCGCCTATCGGTTTGCCTCGTCAATAAGGGAAAGAAAGAGCCGGTACCGACTGTTTTCTCTGATTGATTCGCACGCGGCATTCCTCATGGCTATCGCAGCCTCTCGGGGATAGCCCGCCGTAAGTACATCTATGAACCGGAGGCACTCGCCCCCACAACTTCTTGGCCCCTGGCCGCAACTATCTTCTTTAGAATGAAGTACACCATCCAAGAGATCGCAAAGATCATTCGTGCTACGCATCGCACACTGAACGACGGCGTCATTGAGCGTTTACTCATCGATAGCCGCATGCTCTCCTTTCCGGAGACTACACTCTTCTTCGCATTGAAAACCAGAACAAATGATGGCCATCGCTATCTCTTCGAGCTTTACCGCCTGGGCGTACGCAGCTTTGTCGTCAACCATGAGCCCGCCGAAGCGCGCATGATGCCCGATGCCAACTTCCTTGTGGTTCCCGATGTGCTTGCGGCGATGCAATCGCTGGCTGCCTACCATCGCAAAAGATTTCAAATACCGGTAATCGGCATCACCGGGAGCAACGGAAAAACAATCGTGAAGGAGTTGCTCTATCAGCTGCTGCATGCCGACTTTAATATCGTTCGCTCTCCCCGGAGTTACAACTCACAGATCGGGGCGCCGCTTTCGGTTTGGCAAATGGACGAACGACACACCTTAGGAATTTTTGAGGCAGGCATCTCGCAGCCGGACGAGATGGAAAAACTGCAGCACATTATCCTCCCCACCATAGGAATCATCACCAACATCGGTGAGGCCCATCAGGAGAACTTCGCGTCTGCCACACAGAAGTGCTTAGAGAAACTATCCTTGTTCACCGATAGCGACGTGGTAATCTACAACGCTGACGACGACTTCATCGCATCCTCGCTGGATAAGGCTTACCTATCCCATAAAGCCGTTGGATGGTCTCGGAGAGACTCGGAGGCTCCGCTCTACATTAAGTCTATCCGAAAAAAGGAATCGACGACCGAGCTCCGTTGCGAGATGCTAGACCGCGAACATGTCTATGAGATACCGTTTACTGACGACGCATCCATCGAGGATGTCATTCACTGTATCGCCCTCATGCTCTACTTGAAGCCCACATCGCTGGAGAACAAGCAAATTTTCTCCGAGCTTGAGCCCGTGGCTATGCGTTTGGAAGTAAAGGAAGGCATCAATGGGTGTCAGCTCATCAATGACACCTATAACTCGGACATCAACTCTCTCGATATAGCTCTCGATTTCCAACTAAGTCGTCGCGCCGGTAAGCCACTTAAAACGACGATCGTTATCTCCGACATCCTCCAGTCGGGCATGCTACCTAAGACGCTCTATCGGAAGGTGGCCGAGCTACTGCGTCGGAAACACGTGGAGCGTATCATTGGCATCGGACGCGACCTAAAAGAATATGCTGCGGCCTTTGAAATACCCGAGAAGGAGTTCTACTTAACTACCGATGAGTTTATCCATTCACCCTCCATACGCTCATTTGATCACGAATTGGTCTTGCTCAAGGGTTCGCGAGTGTTCCACTTTGAACGGATTACCGAGCTCTTGGAGAAAAAGGTTCACGAAACTGTTCTTGAGGTCAACCTCGACGCCGTGGTGCATAACTTCAACTATTTCCGTTCCCGACTCCGGAGAGAAACCAAAATGGTTTGTATGGTCAAAGCCTTTGGCTACGGTGCCGGAGCATACGAAGTGGCGCGCACTTTGCAAGAGCACCGGTGCGATTACTTGGCCGTAGCCGTTGCTGACGAGGGAGAGGCACTGCGGAAGGAAGGCATCACGATTCCCATTATGGTTATGGATCCAGAATTTAGTAGCTTCAACACCCTCTTTGAGTATAGGCTCGAGCCCGAGGTATACAGTTTTAGACTGCTGGAGGCACTCATCCACGAAGCGGGAAGGCGCGGCATAACTTCTTACCCCATTCATATTAAGTTCGACACAGGCATGCATCGTCTCGGTTTCCAACCGGAGGATGTGCCCGCAATCTGTCAGCGACTCTCTTCGCAAAGCGAATTGGCCGTGCGATCGACCTTCTCACATCTTGTGGGCAGTGACAGCGCCGAGCACGACGACTTCACGCGTCGCCAATTCCAACTGTTTACCGACGCCGCAAGCCAATTGGAACACGGATTGGGTTACACCGTGCTCCGCCACATCCTAAACTCAGCCGGTATTGAGCGTTTCGGAGAGCAGCAGATGGACATGGTACGTCTCGGCATCTCACTCTACGGCATCAGCGCAACCGATCGCGACAGCCGTCGCCTACAGCCGGTCAGCTCGCTACGCACAACGATCCTCCAAATACAAATCGTCCCCGCCGGCGACTCGGTCGGATACGGTCGGCGCACCTACCTCCAGCGCCCATCACGCATCGCCATCATTCCGATTGGCTATGCCGACGGCATGGACCGACACCTCGGCAATGGCGTTGGGCAAGTGCTGATAGGCGGACATCGCTGTCCGACGGTCGGGAACATCTGCATGGACCTCTGCATGATCGACGTCACCGATACGGACGCCAAAGAGGGAGACTCGGTGACTATCTTCGGGCCCGGCTTACCCGTATCGGAGATGGCCGAACGTCTCGGAACGATCCCCTATGAGGTACTCACCTCCATCTCGCCCCGCGTAAAACGCATCTATTATAAGGAGTAGCCAGAGCGATCGATAGGCCGCAGAAATTGCTGCGGGCTATCATCCGATGCGGCGGATAGGCCTTCTCTGGTTCGGAGGGCTTTCGTCTGGTGCAGCGGATAGGTCGCTGAAATTGCGGAGGGCTATCACACGGTGCCGCGGATAGGCATTCTGTAGTTCGGTTGACTTTTATCCGGAGCGGGGGATAGGCCGCTGAAATGGCGGAGGGTTTTCGGATCGACCGGCGGATAACGAAAAATGCCGAACACATGCTTGCGGATATTTCCCGCGCATGCGCTCGGCATTCGTTTTTGGCAACCCCAGACTGAAGGGGGATGCACATAGCTTTCGATACGTCCCTACGGTTTAGTTCAGCACTTCGGAACCGATCTTCTCGACGCCAAACTTCTCTTCCCCACGCTTCACATCCCCACTTTTAGCGACCAAGTAGAAACCGCGACCCGGAGTCCACTCCAAACAGAAAAGCTCAGACGGCCGCTTGTAGCCATAGGCGTGAATAACTTGTAGCACCCACTCCTCCGTGCGATCGCAATGCACCAGCGAACTCTGTACGATTGCGCCGTTATTCACCAATAGGTACGAGGTAGTTGTATCGCCAATCCCGGGCACCGTGACTGCGCCATTCGTTTCAAAGCGTACGTCCTCCACGTCGAACATGCTAAAGATTCCTTTTTGCCGGAGCATTAGCCGGAATTGCTCCATTTCCAAACTGTTTCTCTTGAAGACTTTGAAGTTCAGTACGCCATTCTTCACCAGATAGACGCTGTCCCCTTTGATGAGTCTCCGCAATAGGGAAGAACGCATACAGAAGCGTATGAACAGGTTGAAGACAGTCCACACCGCTAATGCAAATAGGATATGCCAGACACTCATGTCAGGGTTATAGAGAACGCCGCCGACAAGCGCGCCGATCACGAATGCGCTCACCGTATCTAATGGCGTCAATTGCGCCATCTGTGCCTTACCCGCCACACGTAAAAACACCAATATGCCGACCATGCCGACAACCAATTTCGCTGCAATTGCAATATACTCCATTGTTCAGTGATAGATAAAATGAATGATGATTCGTATTCGCTGAGTGCGTCTACATGCCCGCAAAGATCGCTGTTGGGCTTCAGTCAGCCCAAACGCTTGGAGAAAATACCGTCTGCGAGGCTTCAGCCAGCCTAAGTGCTTGAGAAAAGCATCGTCTATGGGGATGCAGACAGCCCAGATGCTTGGGAATAGCATCGTCTATGGGGATTCGGTCAGCCCGGATGCTTGGGAAAAGCATCATCCATGAAGATTCAGTCAGCCCGGATACTTGAAGGCACAATCCTCGATATGGTCGTTCACCAAGCCCGCGGATTGCATAAAGGCGTAGGCCACGGTTGTGCCGAAGAACTTGAATCCGCGACGCTTGAGCTCGGCGGCTATCGCGTCGGACGTCTGATTGCTAGCCGGGACATCCTCCAGCTTGTGGGGATGGTTCACGCAAGGGCTCCCGCCGACAAACGCCCAAATGAAGGCGGAGAATGATCCGAATTCCTGTTGTATTTCCATGAATAGGGCCGCATTCTGAATGGTCGCCAAGATCTTGCGCCGGTTGCGGACGATCCGTGTGTCTTGCATCAGTGCCTCCACTTTCGCATCGTCGTAAGCGGCGATAAGCCGATAGTCGAATCCGTCGAGAGCCGCGCGGAATCCCTCACGCTTGGCCAGGATCGTGTACCAACTCAACCCGGCTTGGAAACTCTCCAAAACAAGCAACTCGAACAATCGCCGATCGTCATGGATAGGCCTCCCCCATTCCTCGTCGTGATAGGCGCGATAAAGGGCATCCCGTTCGCACCAACTACATCGTTTCGCTGTCATCATCTGATTGCATCTAATTGTTTCGTTCCGGTTTCATCCCGCTTAACGGAAACGCCCCACATCATTCGGTTGGCGAATGGCGCGGCGCCGCTCAGAGGGTGAGCAATCATAGTCGCGTTGGTAAGCATAAAAGAGGTTGGGTGGCGTACCTACACCGCTCATTCGGGCAACCTCAGGGATAGACAGATTGGTGTACCGAAGCAATTCGTCGGCACGCTTCATTTGCCAAGAGAGACGATAGTCGGTGGCATCCATACCGGTGAGGCAGAAGATCAGGCCATGCAAATAGGGGACGGTGAGTCCGTAGGATCTGCAAAAGTTACGCAGGCTAGACTTCCCCTCGTCCAGATAGTAGCGAAAAGCATCGAACATCTCCACCTGTGTGGACGTCCGGCGAGGCTTTATGGGATCGTAATGTATATCCCCGTCAGGATCGTATATCCGACGTTCGGAGAAAATGGTAATGTAGGTCTCATCGAAGTTGAATTGCGGTTCGACTCTCAGCGTTCGGATGTTCACATGGCGTGTCCTATACCTCTCCGACGATGAACTGTAGTCGTCCAGCGTATCGTTCTCGTATTCCATAATGGGTTGCGTTTACGTATAGTGGATATGAATAATGATTGTCTCTCTGAAGCTCGGGCTTCATTGGGTGCCAAAAATAAGTCCGACGCCCTATCAGGCAAGCGTTCCGATACTGTCCATAATGTGAGTTCGACAAAAGAATGAGATTCCCTTATTCATAGAGAATGTCTCTGATAGCATGTTGTAACGGCCAAAGTGCCTTTAGAAATGCTTGCAACAGTCTTGTAGCGCCAAAATGGAGCATAGCGCTCTTGCGGGACTCCCGCAAACGCCAAGGCAAACGCCGCGAGACTTGCGGGAGTACCCGCAAACGCCAAGGCAAACGCCGTGAGACTTGCGAGAGTACCCGCAAACGCCAAGGCAAACGCCGCGAGACTTGCGGGAGTACCCGCAAACGCCAAGGCAAACGCCGTGAGACTTGCGGGAGTATCCGCAAACGCCAAAGCAAACGCCGCGAGACTTGCGGGAGTACCCGCAAACGCCAAAAAGTTCTCCGAAGCATTTGTCGCAATGTTGTAGGCATTTCCAAAAACGTTTTGGCCAGGCTTCCGTAGAAACTCTCTGCTGGTTTTATTCTTACACCGAACTCACGTTCCATAGACTGCGGAGACGTGTCCCATACTGCCCGAGATAGCCCCCAGAGCTCTGACGATAGCCCGCCAACGTGTGCTGGCCGGAAATGGTCTCGACGCGCTTAGGGTCATATTCCACGGCGGCGCAGGATGACGTAGATAATCACCGGGGCACCGAAGATGGGCGTCACGGCATTCAGCGGAAAGACAGTGCCGGTACCGGGGATGACGGTCAAGAGGTTGCAGAGCAGGGCCATTGCGGATCCGAGCAGCATCGTAACGGGCAGGAGCATGCGATGGTCAGCGCGGCCGAGCGTAAGACGCGCCACGTGTGGCACAGCCAGCCCGATGAACGATACGGGGCCACAAAAAGCGGTGGCAGTGGCCGTCAGCAACCCTGTGCAAAGCAGGATAAGGACGCGCGTCCGACGGATCTTAACGCCCAAGTTCGTGGCGTAACGTTCGCCAAGCAGCAGGGCGTTCAGGGGCTTCACAAGGAGCAGCGCGGCAATCAACCCACCCAAGGTGCAAAGCGCAAAGAAGGGCAGGCGGGTATTGGAGACGGAACTGAAATCACCCATGCCCCACATGACGTAACCGCGGATGCGATCGGCCGAGGCGTAGAAGTTCAGGAGCGAGATCAGCGAGGAGGCGAGGTAGCCCACCATGATGCCGAGGATGAGGAGCATCACATTGCCGCTCACCCGCGTAGAGAAATAGATGATCAGCGCCAACACGCAGCAAGCACCGGCAAAGGCGGCCAGAATGAGCGCCAAAGAACCACCGATGGCCGCCCCGCCTGTCGTCAGACCGATGGTGCCACCGAAGAATAGCATCACGATAGCCACACCGAGGTTGGCGCCGTCGCTGATGCCCAGGATCGAGGGGCCGGCCAGAGGGTTGCGGAAGAGCGTCTGTAGGAGCAGTCCTGCGGCGGCCAGAGAGGCGCCCACGAGAAGGGCCGTCGTGGCTTGTGGCAGGCGTGACTCGAGGACGATGGTGCTCCATGCCACCGGGTCTGAGGGCTGACCAAGCAGAATCCGGACGACGTCAATGGGCGGGATGGGCACAGTGCCGTAGGCCAGGCTGGCTGTCCACAAGACGGCTACGAGTAGCCCGAGCAGGGCGAAGAGTAGGGATGATTTCATACGTGTAACGATTTTGTTAGGGCGGCCTCGTGCGAGGGGCGCCTGACGCTGCGCATCGGCTTAGGCGAAGCGGCGCCAAAGGTAGAGCCACAGCCGATTCATAAAACGGCTTCTCGTTTCGCGCCCTACCTTTGGCCCGTCATTCCAAACAACATCAAACACATAACAGAAAATACATGATGCCTTTTTTCCTCATCCTTATGCTGGCCGCCTACATCTGCGGCAACGCTTACATCTTCGTGCGCGCCCTCCAAACGCTACCACCGATGCCCGCCATCTTTAAGTGGCTCTTCGGGCTGGCCTACTGGGGTTACGCGCTGTCTATCTTTTTGGTCTTCATCTTCCGTGCACGGGAGAGCGCCGATCCTTGGGGGCACTTCTTCTTTCAGGTCAGCACGGGCTGGCTCGTCTTTACGCTCTATATGGTGCTGGCGCTCGTCTGCTTCGATCTCTACCGACTGCTTGTCCCCAGCTTCCGGCATGGATTCACGTGCGCTCTGCTGGTCACGACCGGGGTGCTCGCCTATGGATACTACACCTACAAGCATCCTCAGCTGCGCGAAGTAGACATCATCACGGACAGACTGCCCGCGGGATCGCTGGGCATGAAGATCGTCGGGATCAGTGACGTTCACCTGGGGCTGGGGACGACCCGCGACGATCTCAGACGCTATGTGGATCTCATCAACGCTCAGCACCCGGACGTCATTCTGATCTCCGGAGATCTCATCGACAATGACGTGCGCCCGGTGGACGAGGCGGCGATGGACGAGGAGCTCAATCGGCTACATGCCACGCAAGGCATCTACATGGTGCCGGGCAACCACGAATACCTCAGCGGAATGGACGCCTGTAAACGCTTCATCCGTGGACGCACAAACATTCATCTGCTCATAGACTCTGTAGCTACCCTGCCGGGCGGCATACGGCTCGTCGGGCGAGACGACCGCACGAACACGGCGCGAAAGACTCTGCCGGAGCTGATGAACCGCATCGACACGGTGGTGCCCATCATCGTGCTCGACCATCAGCCGACCGACTTGACGCAAGCTGAACGCGCCGGGGTAGACCTGATCTTCTGCGGACATACGCATCACGGGCAGGTTTGGCCGCTGAACCTCGCCACCGATCGACTCTTCGATGTGGCCTATGGCTACACACGCCGAGGCCGGACGAATATCTACGTCTCCTCGGGTCTCTCGCTCTGGGGGCCGCCCTTCCGCATCGGCACACGCTCGGAGCTGGTTGTCTTCCGACTCATCCCCGCTGAGTTATGAGGGTCTTCCTGCAAGCGATCTTCGGGCAGCTGCTCTTCACCCTCTACATCTACCTCCGGGGGCGCGCTGTCTTGCCGAAGCAACGCCGATGGCGCCTCCCCTTCACGCTCTTCTTTGCTGCCGAATGGGCGCTGTACTTCTTCGGCTACTTCACGCACTCGGAACTGCCGGACAGCGTCATGGTGCCGATCCTTATGATCTGTGGCACGTGGTACATCGCGTCCATTTATCTCGTCACCGGGCTACTCTTCTTCGATCTCTGCCGTTGGATCTACCGTCGTCGGCCGGGCTGGTTCCCCGCCTGGGTCACGGCCTACGCTCTCCAGCTGAGGCGTGGCGCCTACCTGCTGCTGGCCCTTTTCACGGTCGGGCTGATGATTCAAGGTTATCACAACGTCGAAGACCCCAGAGTGAAACACGTCCGGATCACCATCCCCAAGTCCACGCCCGGGCGCGACAGCCTGAAGGTGGTGCTGATGACGGACACCCACTTCGGCGAGTCGATCGGCAAGCGCAACGCCCAACGGTTCGTGGCCCTCAGCAATGCCGAGCAGCCGGACATGGTCGTCATCGCTGGCGACGTGATCGACTACGAGCTGCGCATCGCCGCCCGCGAACACATCGAAGAGGATCTGCGTCGGCTCCGCGCCCCCTTGGGCGTCTACATCACGCTTGGCAACCATGAATATCGCGCCAACCGCATCGCCAAGCAGCGGTGGCTCCGACGCACGGGGGGGACGCTGCTGATCGACTCCGTCGTGCAGCCCGACAGCACCTTCACCCTCATCGGCCGCGACGACTACACCAATCGCCATCGCGCCGCCCTGAGCCAACTCATGCGCGGGGTAGACACGAGCCGCCCCGTGATCGTGGCCGACCATCAGCCTAAGTTTCGCGAGGTGGTGATGAACGGCGCCGACCTCGGCCTCTTTGGCCACACCCACGCGGGGCAGATCTGGCCCTTCTCGTGGATCATTAAGCTGGCCTACAAACACACCTACGGATACTTCCGCGAGGGGCCTGCGCAGTTCTACATCTCGTCCGGCATCGGTTGCGCCGGTCCGCCCTATCGCATCGGCACCCGCTCCGAACTGGTGGTGCTGCATATCCGCTTTGAGAAGCCTGCCAGCCCCGGCCAATGAGTCGGGAGGCACAACAATAAGTAACCCCTAACCCCCTCCCCCACGATGCGCAACAAACTGCTCCCCCTCCTGCTGCTGAGCCTGGCTACGACCATCGCCCATGCACAATCCGAAGGCCTGGCCGACAGCCTCGCGGCCGATCTCCGCATGATCCGTCAAGCCACCGCACGACACACCGACCTCTGGGGCCTTGACCTCTACGGCCCCCTCCTTTTCATCGACCCCGAGACACGCGTGGCCTACGCCAACGAACCGGACAGCGCAGGCTTGCTTCGGCCCTGCGGCTCCCTCTATGCGGGCCGCCTGCCGGAGGATGTCCTC
>QWCT01000614.1_pt2 | contig 22176 bp, 17 predicted proteins | sample 1972681 | NCBI WGS metagenome assembly QWCT01 (sample SAMN09866701, study PRJNA288562) | Human oral metagenome isolate pre3_saliva, whole genome shotgun sequencing... | isolation source: mouth | host: Homo sapiens | place: USA: California | reverse complement strand
CGGGGCGCCACGGCGAGCGGTCGCTCGACCTCATCGATGCGATGGTGATGGCGGCCGACGCGTCCGTCACCGACGCCGAAGTGGAGGCCGTCGAGCGGAACGCCTGCCCCACCTGCGGCAGCTGCTCGGGCATGTACACGGCCAACTCGATGAACTGCCTCAACGAAGCCATCGGACTGGCGCTGCCGGGCAACGGCACGGTGGTAGCCACGCACGCCAATCGCCTGCAACTCTTCCGCGACGCCGCCCGGCGAATCGTGGAGAACGCCTACCGCTACTATCGCGACGACGACGCCTCCGTGCTGCCGCGCAGCATCGCCACCCGTGCGTCCTTCCTCAACGCCATGCGGCTGGACATCGCTATGGGCGGATCGACCAACACGGTGCTTCACCTCTTGGCCATCGCTCACGAGGCAGAAGTCGACTTTACGATGGACGACATCGACGCCCTCTCGCGTGAGACGCCCTGCCTCTGCAAAGTGGCCCCGAACTCGGTGAAGTATCATATCCAAGACATCAACCGCGCCGGCGGCGTGATGGCCATCCTCGGCGAACTCTCCCGCGCGGGTGTGCTCGACACCTCCGTTCGGCGTGTCGACGGGCTGACGCTGGCCGAAGCCATCGACCGCTACGACATCCGTAGCCCGCACGTGACGGACACCGCAAAGGCCGTCTATCACAGCGCGCCGGGCCTCCGCTTCAACCTCAAGATGGGGTCGCAACGCACCATCTACGACAAGCTCGACACGGATCGCGCCGAGGGTTGCATCCGCGACGTGGCGCACGCCTACTCGAAAGACGGCGGCCTGGCCATTCTCAAGGGCAACATCGCCCTGCGCGGCTGCGTGGTCAAGACGGCGGGCGTAGACGAACGCATCCTGCGCTTCAGTGGGCCGGCACGCGTCTTCCAATCGCAAGACGACGCCTGCGAGGGTATCCTCGGCGGACAAGTCAGCGCCGGCGATGTGGTCGTCATCACGCACGAAGGGCCGAAGGGTGGCCCCGGCATGCAGGAAATGCTTTATCCCACGTCGTACATCAAATCCATGCACCTCGGCGCCGAGTGCGCGCTCATCACCGACGGACGCTTCAGTGGCGGCACATCGGGGCTGAGCATCGGACACATCTCGCCGGAAGCAGCCTCAGGCGGCGCCATCGGACTTGTCCGCACGGGCGACATCATCGACATCGACATCCCCGCGCGCACCATCAACGTGCGTCTCAGCGAGGCCGAACTGGCCGAGCGCCGGCGAGAGGAGGAGGCACGTGGCGCGGAGGCTTGGCAGCCACACCGCGACCGTACCGTATCGAAGGCTCTACGCGCCTACGCCAGCATGGTTTCATCAGCCGACGAGGGGGGCGTGCGAATCATCTAACATTCCTCCCAACTACTACTTTCTGACTACTTCTAACTATACGCTTATAAATGGAGAATAAGGATACAATAACCGGTGCGGAGGCATTACTCCGCGCATTGATAGCGGAGGGGACGGAGTGCATCTTCGGCTACCCTGGCGGACAGGCGATCCCAGTCTACGATTGCCTCTACGACTACCGCGACCGGCTGCGCCACGTCTTGGTGCGCCACGAACAGGGAGCTGCCCATGCGGCCCAAGGATTTGCTCGCGTCAGCGGACGCGTCGGCGTGGCGCTGGTCACGTCCGGACCGGGCGCCACGAACACCATCACGGGCGTAGCTGACGCCATGCTCGACAGCACCCCCATCGTCGTCATCACCGGACAAGTCCCCTCGCCCTTGCTGGGCACGGACGCCTTTCAGGAGGTCGACGTAATCGGCATCATGTCGCCCATCACGAAATGGGCCTACCAAGTGCGCCGCGCCGACGAGATCGCGTGGGCCGTGGCTCGCGCCTTCTACATCGCCTCCACCGGCCGACCCGGGCCGGTCGTGCTCGACATCTCAAAAGACGCGCAAGTGGGCCGGACGGTCTTCGAACACAAGCCCGTCGACTTCATCCGCAGCTATCGCCCGTGGCCCGAAATCAACGCCGAGCGTGTGGCAGAGGCGGCGGCCCTGATCGATGCGGCCGAGCGTCCCTTTGCGCTGGTTGGGCAGGGTGTCATCCTCAGCGGTGCCGAACAGCAGCTGAAGGACTTCCTCGAAAAAGCTGACATCCCCGCCGGAGCAACCATGCTGGGGCTTTCTGCTATGCCCACCGACTTCCGCCTGAACAAAGGCATGCTGGGCATGCACGGCAACGTCGGTCCGAACCGCAAGACGAACCAGTGCGACGTGCTCATCGCCATCGGTATGCGCTTCGACGACCGCGTTACGGGCGAGCTCAAGAGCTATGCACGCCAGGCCAAGATCATCCACCTCGACATCGACGCCTCGGAGCAGGGGAAGAACGTCCGGGCCGACGTCAAAGTCTTAGGCGACGCTAAGGCCTCCCTCAGCGCCCTCACCAACGCCGTACGTCCGGCACGCCACACGGCGTGGATCGAGTCGTTCGCCACGGACGAGGCCGAGGAGTGGGAAAAAGTGATCGAAAAAGAGATACACCCCACCGACGGGAAGCTGCACATGGGCGAAGTAGTCCGGCGCGTCTCTGAGGCCACGAACCATAACGCGGTGCTCGTGACCGACGTGGGGCAGAACCAAATGGTAGGCGTACGCTACTTCCAGTATACCCAGACGCGCAGCGTCGTCACCTCCGGCGGACTGGGCACGATGGGCTTCGGCCTGCCTGCCGCCATCGGCGCCAAGCTCGGCGCACCGGATCGCACCGTCTGCCTCTTCGTCGGCGACGGCGGATTGCAGATGACGATCCAAGAACTCGGCACCATCATGCAGGAGCGGCTGGACGTGAAGATCATCCTCCTCAACAACCACTTCCTCGGCATGGTGCGCCAATGGCAAGAACTGTTTTTCAACGAACGATATTCGGCTACGGAGATGGAAAACCCCGACTTTGTGGCCATCGCACAGGCGTTCCGCATCGCCTCGCGGGAGGTCAGCCGTCGCGAAGAGTTGGACGAGGCCGTCGAAGAAATGATGGCCACTGACGGGCCCTACCTCCTGGTGGCCGACGTAGAAAAATGCGGCATCATCTACCCGATGGTGCCCGCCGGAGCGAGTATCAGCAACATATTGATGTAACCCATGCAGACAAACGAAAAAAACATCGTAGCCCCCACGGACGGCCGCCGGCTCTACACTGTGATCATCTTCTCGGAGAACACCGTGGGCCTGCTCAACCAGATCACCATCATCTTCACCCGCCGGCAGCTGAACATCGAGACGCTCTCCGTCTCGCCCTCGGCCATACCCGGCATCCACAAGTTCACCATTACGACCTACGCCGACGAGGTGATGATCGAAAAAGTCGTCAAGCAGATTGACAAGCGCGTGGACATTCTCAAATCGTATTACAACACCGATGAGGACCTCGTCTACCAAGAGATCGCGCTCTACAAACTGGCCACCGACAAGTTTATCCGCATGGGCGGCGTGGAAGATCTGATCCGTAAGTACGACGCCCGCATCCTTGAGATTAACGAAGACTGTGTCGTGGTGGAGATGAACGGGCATTACGAGGAAACGCAGGCGCTCTTTCACGAACTCAGCGACCGCATCGGCGTCCTCCAGTTCATCCGCTCGGGCCGAGTGGCCATCACCCGAAGCCGTGTGGAGCGACTGAGCGACATGCTTTCCACCATCGAGGAGGAAATGCACCAGAAAGGCGGCTCTTGTTGAGCTGCCCGGGTAGTTACGGCCTAAAGGCCGGGTAGTTATGCGGCTGCGCCGCGGTAGTTACAAGTAGCTATATGCTTGCTGCTGTTTCTTCTACTACCTCTGACTACTGCGGCGCAGCCGCATAACTACCCGCGACTACTTCTAACTACATCAATAGAATATGGATCCCATAGGCACATACGACTACACGACCGAGGCTTACTCGCTCGATTTCATGGGGCGCCTGCCCCTGCCCACGCTCGGCAACTACCTCCTCGACGCTGCCACGCGCCATGCCGAAGAGCGCGGCGCCGGATATACCGTGATGGAGGGCCGTGGCACGGCCTGGGTGCTCTCTCGCCTCGCCATCGAGGTGATCGACACGGAGGAACTGACAGCCCCTATCCGCGTCAGCACGTGGGCCGATGCCGTGGAGCGGATCTTCATCAAGCGCTGCTTCGAGGTGACGTCGGCGGCCACAGGCAAACCGCTGGCTTACGCCCGCTCCATCTGGGCGGCGATCGACAAAAACACGCGCAGACCAACCTCGCTCGTCGGGGCGTGGGCCGACCGGATGATGGTGCCCGACCGACACTGCCCGGTGGAGATCGCTGGACGAATCGCCGCCGCAGAAGAGGCGCCGGACAATGAACCTACCACGCGCGTCGTTCGTTACAGTGACCTAGACATTAACGGTCACTTGAACAGTATCCGCCACATGGAGGCGATGCTCGATGGATTCGACCTCGAAACCTACCGCACGATGCGGGTGCAGCATTTCGAGATCTCTTATCACGCGGAGGGACGCTACGGCACGCCGCTCGCGCTCTTCCGCCGCAAGTTCGAACCGGGGGCGTTTGCCTGTGCGCTGGTCGATGGTGATCGCGCTGTCAGTCGGGCGCTGATCCGCTTTGTGTGAGGGGGCCTGTGCTCCTTGTTCTTTCTTTCTTTTCTTGTTTTGACTTGTGCCCGAACGTGATCCATGCTTTCTTTTCTTCTCTTGATAGAAGAAAAGAAACAAAAGAAGATCAAGGCGTCAGGGACGCCGGCCAAGTTTGGCTGGGTGCTCGATGGCGTCTTTGATGATGCCGAGGGGGCTGGCCGGACGCAGGCGCATATTTCTGTTTTTTATAAGCATTCACCTAAACCCAATTATATAGATAACGATATGGCAAAAATGAATTTTGGCGGGGTTGAAGAAAACGTAGTTACCCGCGAAGAGTTTCCAGTTTTGAAGGCGCTTGAGGCGCTCAAAGGCGAGACAATCGCTGTGTTAGGTTATGGCGTCCAGGGCCCCGGTCAGGCGTGCAACTTGCGCGATAATGGTTTCCATGTCATCGTGGGCCAGCGCCCCGGAAAGACGTACGAAAAAGCTGTTGCCGACGGCTGGGTGCCGGGCGAGACGCTGTTTTCTCTCGAGGAGGCGGCGGAGCGCGGCACGGTGATCTGTATGCTTCTTTCTGACGCGGCTCAGATCCAGTGCTGGCCGCAGATTAAGCCGCATTTGACGGCCGGCAAGACGCTCTACTTCTCGCATGGCTTTGCGATCACGTGGAGCGACCGCACGGGTATTGTGCCGCCGAAGGATATCGACGTCATCTTGGTTGCACCGAAGGGATCGGGCACGTCGCTGCGTACCCTCTTCGTTGAGGGACGGGGTATCAACTCCTCTTATGCCGTCTACCAGGATGTCAGCGGGCGGGCGCTCGATAAGACGCTGGCCATCGGCATCGGCATTGGCTCGGGATATTTGTTTGAGACGACCGTCGAGCGTGAGGCTGTCTCCGATCTGACCGGCGAGCGCGGCTCGCTGATGGGAGCCATCCAAGGACTCTTTGCAGCGCAGTATGAGGTGCTCCGCGAGCACGGCCACACCCCCTCCGAAGCCTTCAACGAGACGGTGGAGGAGCTTACCCAATCGCTCATGCCTCTGGTTGCACAGCGCGGCATGGACTGGATGTACGCCAATTGTTCCACCACAGCCCAGCGCGGCGCCCTCGACTGGATGGGCCCCTTCCACGACGCCGTGAAGCCCGTTGTCGAGAAGCTCTACGACGAGGTGAAGACTGGACGCGAGGCTCAACGCTCGATCGACAGCAATTCGAAGCCCGACTACCGCGTTAAACTCGAGGCCGAGCTGAAGGCGCTTCGTGAGAGCGAGCTTTGGCAGACAGCCGTCACCGTACGCGGACTGCGTCCGGAGGGCGTTTAATGGATCAGGCAGGGGCGGGCAGCGTCTCGCTCCGCCGTCGAGACCTTCGGCGGGAGCGCCTCAGTCTGAACGACTCCCGCCGAGAGGCTCTCCATTCACCCGTCACCACAGAGTATCCCCGTCGCCCTTGCCATCAGCACTGCTCCCATGCGGATACACCTCGCTGCGCAAGGAAATAAGGCGTATCCGGTGTGGATACACCTCGTTGCGTAAGGAAATAGCACTGCTCCCATGCGGATACACCCCGTTGCGCAAGGAAATAAGGCGTATCCGGTGCGGATACACCCCGCTGCGTAAGGAAATAGCAATGCTCTCGTGCGGATACAGCCCGTTGCGCAAGGAAATAGGGTGTATCCGGTGCAGATACACCCCGCTGCGTAAGGAAATAGCGATGCTCCCGTGTGGATACAGCCCGTTGCGCAAGGAAATAGGGTGTATCCGGTGCGGATACACCCCTTTGCGCGAGGAAATAGCAATGCTTCGGTGCGGATACACCCCGCTGCGTAAGGAAATAAGGCGTATCCGGTGAGGAGCATAGGTTTTTCCCGAGGAAATGGCAGTGCTCCCGTGCGGATACACCTCGCTGCGCAAGGAAATAGCAATGCTCCCGTGCGGATACACGCTGCTGCGCGAGGAAATAGAGTGTATCCGGTGTGGATACACGACACCGATTTTATTTTATGCTTCCCCACATGCTTTCTTTTCCCCTTTTCTCTTTTCATTTTTAGCTACACAGAATAAATGGATAACAAACTCTACATCTTCGACACCACCCTGCGCGACGGCGAGCAGGTGCCCGGTTGCCAACTCAATACGGTCGAAAAGATCGAAGTCGCCAAAGCCCTCGAGGCGCTCGGCGTAGACATTCTCGAAGCCGGATTCCCCGTCTCCAGCCCAGGCGACTTCCAGTCGGTCGTCGAAATCTCGAAAGCCGTCACCTGGCCCGTGATTTGCGCCCTCACCCGCGGCGTCGAGAAAGACATCGACGTGGCGGCGGAGGCCCTCCAATATGCCCGTCGCAAACGTATCCACACAGGCATCGGCACGAGCGACTACCACATTCAGTATAAGTTCCGATCGAACCGCGAAGAGATCATCGAGCGCGCTGTAGCCGCCACGAAGCACGCCAAAAGCTACGTGGAGGACGTGGAGTTCTACTGCGAGGACGCCGGACGCACCGACAACGAGTATCTGGCACGCGTCGTGGAGGCCGTCATCAAAGCCGGCGCCACGGTGGTCAACATTCCGGACACGACCGGCTACTGTTTACCGAGCGAGTTCGGCGAGAAGATCCGCTACCTCATGGAGCATGTCGATGGCGTACACAAGGCGATCCTCTCCGTACATTGCCATAACGACCTCGGCATGGCGACGGCCAACACCATGGCCGGCGTCTTGGCCGGTGCACGCCAGGCGGAAGTGACCATCAACGGCATCGGCGAGCGCGCCGGCAACACCTCTCTCGAAGAAGTGGCCATGATCCTCAAGTGTCACCACGCGCGCCTCGGCATCGACACAAACATCAACACCCAGCGCATACACGCCACCAGCCGCCTCGTCTCCAGCCTGATGAACATGCCGGTGCAGCCCAACAAAGCCATCGTAGGCCGTAACGCCTTCGCGCACTCCTCCGGCATCCATCAAGACGGCGTGCTGAAGAACGTGCAGACGTACGAAATCATCGACCCCAAGGATGTGGGCATCGACGACAATAGCATCGTACTCACCGCCCGCAGTGGCCACGCGGCGCTCAAGCATCGCCTCGAAGTGCTCGGCGTAGACCTGGGCAGCCGCGAGAAGCTCGACAAAGTCTATCAGGACTTCCTCCGCCTGGCCGACCGCAAAAAAGAAATCAGCGACGACGACCTGCTCATGCTTGTCGGCGAAGACCGCAAGGCCCTCCATCGCATCAAGTTGGCCTACCTGCAAGTCACGTCCGGCGTCGGGGTGCGCTCCGTAGCCAGCGTAGCGCTCACGATCGCCGGCGAAACGTTCGAGGCCGCCTCTTCCGGCAACGGACCCGTCGACGCCGCCATCAAGGCCGTCAAGAGCATCATCCGCCGCAAAATGACTATCCGCGAGTTCCTCATTCAAGCCATCGACAAAGGCAGCGACGACATGGGCAAGGTGCACATGCAAGTCGAGCACGAAGGCAATAACTACTACGGATTCGCCGCCAACACCGACATCATCGCCGCCTCCGTCGAGGCGTTCGTCGATGCCATCAATAAGTTTGAGGGAGCGAAAGGCTGACGGCTAACAGCGAAAAACGAAAAACGCCATGTGCAGGGGGAGCTTAATCGGGGCGAGCTTTTTTTTGTTCATCGCCCCCTGTTCCCCCTCGCCTTCGCGTTCGTTTTTAGCCATGCGTTTTTAGCGTTCATCGCCTCCGATTACGTTTTTCACAGCTAACTTTTAGTTCACACTCGTTTTTCATTTTCAATGAATACCCTTTTCGACAAAATCTGGGACGCCCACGTCGTCCAAACCGTGGCCGACGGCCCGACGCAGCTCTATATCGACCGCCTTTACTGTCACGAAGTGACGAGCCCCCAGGCCTTCGCCGGACTTCGCCGTCGCCAGCTGCGCGTCTTCCGCCCCGACCAAGTTTTTTGCATGCCCGACCACAACACCCCCACGCACGATCAAGACAAACCCATCGAGGATCCCGTATCGCGCACCCAAGTCGACACGCTTGAGAAGAATGCAGCCGAATTTGGTCTCACGCACTTCGGCATGATGCATCCCAAGAACGGAATCATTCATGTCGTCGGCCCCGAGCGCGGCCTGACGCTGCCCGGCATGACCATCGTCTGCGGCGACAGCCACACCTCTACGCATGGCGCAATGGGCGCCGTAGCTTTTGGTATCGGTACCAGCGAGGTGGAGATGGCGCTGGCCTCGCAATGCATCCTGCAACAGAAACCCAAGACGATGCGCATCACCATCGACGGCCGACCCGGCCCGGGCGTCACCGCCAAAGACCTCGCGCTCTATGTCATCGCCCGCATGACGACCGGCGGCGCCACCGGTTACTTTGTGGAATACGCGGGCGAGGCCGTCCGCAGCCTCAGCATGGAAGGCCGACTGACGCTCTGCAATCTTTCCATCGAAATGGGCGCACGCGGCGGCATGATCGCCCCGGACGACGTCACGTTTGCCTACATCCGCGACCGCGAGTATGCCCCTAAAGGCGACGATTGGGATCGCGCCGTGGCGCACTGGCGTACCCTCCGCAGCGACGACGATGCCGTCTTCGACCGGGAGATCCGTTTCGACGCCGCCGACATCGAGCCGATGATCACCTACGGCACCAACCCAGGCATGGGCATGGGCATTACGCAGACCATCCCCACGGCCGAGAGCGTTCCCGAAAGTAGTCGCGCGTCGTATCGCCGCTCCCTCGATTACATGGGCCTCACGGCGGGCAGCCAGCTGCTCGGCATGCCCGTGGACTATGTTTTTTGTGGCTCCTGCACCAACGGACGGATCGAAGACTTCCGCGCCTTCGCGTCGCTGGTCAAAGGCAAACGCAAAGCCCCAGGCGTGACGGCGTGGCTCGTGCCCGGCAGCTGGATGGTCGATGCGCTGATCCGCCGCGAAGGCCTCGACAAGATTTTTACCGATGCCGGCTTCGAGCTGAGGCAGCCCGGCTGCTCAGCCTGCTTGGCGATGAACGACGACAAGATCCCCGCAGGGAAATATGCCATCTCGACCTCCAACCGCAACTTCGAAGGCCGTCAAGGCCCCGGTGCCCGCACCCTGTTGGCTGGCCCCCTTGTTGCCGCCGCGGCCGCCGTCACCGGCGTAGTCACCGATCCCCGAAGCATGATGGGGTGAGCGGTGCGCAGCCAACCCCTTGACATCAGCAAAGACGGCCTCGCATACTCGGCCATCCTCGCCTCCTTCGGTAGAGCGGACTTCGCGTATTGAGGCCACACCCTATACATTTATATATAGGATGACCGTCCGTGGGGGATTACCTATCATCTGGTATATCCTTATCACCCCCTAACGGGCCTCCGATTTTTCATCCTATTTATTCACCCCCCTCGTCAAACGATTATGAACGAAAAATTCACCATCCTCCGCAGCACCTGCGTCCCCCTTCCGCTCGAGAACGTCGACACGGATCAGATCATCCCCGCCCGCTTTCTCAAAGCCACCACGAAAGAGGGCTTCGGCGACAATCTCTTTTACGATTGGCGCTACGACAAGCAAGGACAACCCATCCCCTCTTTCGTGCTCAATAATCCAGCCTACGCCGGCGCCCGCATCCTCGTCGCTGGCCGCAACTTCGGTAGCGGCTCGAGCCGAGAGCATGCCGCATGGGCTATCGCTGGCTACGGCTTTCGGGTCGTTGTCTCCAGCTTCTTTGCCGACATCCATAAGCAGAACGAACTGAACAATGGCGTTCTTCCCGTAGTCGTTACGGACGCCTTCCTCGCCCACCTCTTCGCCGCCATAGAGGCAGACCCGAAGACCGAGGTTGAGGTCGATCTTCCCGCCCAAACCATCACGCTACTCTCCACCGACGAGAGCGCTCACTTTGAGATCAACAATTACAAGAAACATTGCCTCATGAATGGCCTTGACGACATCGATTTCCTCATCGAAAACCGCAACCTCATCGAGGCCTACGAACAAAACATCAATGCATAAGTCATGAATCAGAATCCCTCCACCATGCCCATGATCGAAATCATGGACACCACCCTGCGCGACGGCGAACAGACAAATGGCGTCTCTTTCACCGCCCATGAGAAAAAGAATATCGCTCGTCTACTCGTCAAAGAACTGAATGTAGACCGCCTCGAGATCGCCTCCGCGCGTGTCTCTGACGGCGAGCTGGAGGCTGTCCGGCGCATTGCTCAATGGGCCAACGAAGCCGGATGCCTCGACCGCTTCGAAGTGCTCGGCTTTGTCGATGGCGGACGGTCGCTCGCCTGGATTCGCGACGCCGGTTGCCGTACGATGAACTTGCTCTGCAAGGGTTCCCTGCGCCACCTCACCGAACAACTCCGCCGGACTCCCGAACAGCACGCCGCCGACATCGCCGAAGAGGTACGCCGAGCCGAAGAGGTCGGCGTCACCGTCAATCTCTACCTCGAGGATTGGTCCAACGGCATAAACGATTCGCCGGACTACGTCTTCGCCCTCGTCGACGCGCTCCGTCACCTGCCCATCCGCCGCTTCATGCTGCCCGACACGCTCGGCGTCCTCAACCCCGAAACGACCTTTGAATTTTGCCGTCGCATGACCGAGCGCTATCCTGAACTCCATTTCGATTTCCACGCCCACAACGACTACGGTCTGGCCGTAGCGAACACCTACATGGCCATTCGCGCTGGCGTCCGTGGCGTGCACGTCACCATCAATGGCCTCGGCGAACGCGCCGGCAACGCCACATTCAGCAGCACCGTGGCCGTCATCCACGACCAGCTCCACTATCGTACCGCCATCCGCGAAGCTGGCATCTATCGCGTCAGCAAAAGCGTCGAGACCTACTCCGGCATCCATATCTCCCCCAACCAGCCCATCGCAGGCGAGAACGTCTTCACCCAATGTGCTGGTGTACATGCTGACGGCGACGCCAAGAGTAACCTCTACTGTAACCCGCTCGTTCCCGAGCGCTTCGGCCGTACCCGTGAGTACGCCCTCGGCAAAACCTCCGGCAAAGCCAACATCCGCAAGAACCTCGAAGCCCTCGGCATTGAGTTGGACGATGAGACGATGAACAAAGTGACCGAACGCGTCGTAGAACTTGGTGACAAAAAGGAGCTCCTCACCCAAGAAGACCTCCCCTACATTGTTTCCGACGTCCTCCGCCATAACATCCACGGCAACCGCATCCGCATCCTCAACTACTCCCTCTCCCTCACCCACGGCCTCCGTCCCGTAGCCACGATCAAGATCGAAATCGATGGCCGCGTCTATGAGGAGACCGCGACGGGCGACGGACAATATGATGCCTTCGTAGCCACCCTACAGAAGATCTACAAATCACTCGGCCGCACCCTCCCCATGCTCACGAACTACGCCGTTACCATCCCCCCCGGCGGCCGCACCGACGCGTTTGTTCAGACCATCATCACGTGGAGTCACAACGACATAGAGTTCAAGACCCGTGGCCTCGATGCCGACCAAATCGAAGCCGCCATCAAGGCTACAGTCAAAATGCTGAATAAGATCGAATCCTAATCCCTCCCATACAAAGAGGGGCATGATTTTCCGGAGACGTTTCCAAAGACGCTGTTAGGAAAACTCGCCGGAGATTAGACCAAACAAATATGCAGATAGGCCTAAGGGAAGAGGACTATTTGGAGATGTTACGCCGATAGACTCAGAATATGTTCGGATCATCCAAAATCACACTCCAAAACCTCTTCAAACACTGAGACTACCCAACGAAAGGTTATCCAACCCCTCCGAATGATGATCAAACCTATCCGTATGGTTATCCAAATCCAAGAAGAAGGGATGAAATTAGCGCGTCAAGACTGAAATATGTTGTAAAACATGGTAGTCAGCTATTTCCCTGAAAATAAAACGGATGACGGGTCTATCAAGCCCCACATAAACACCTCCAAAGTGTCCAAAACCCGCTTTTTTTTGGCCGGTATGCTTGTTATACAGACCTTTGGGCGCTTTTTTTAGAGACGACAAACTATGAATGTATTACGAAATGTAAGCGTCTTGTGCTGCTTTGCCCTTTTCTCCGTAGGAGGAGGCTATGCACAAAGAACTCACAACAAAAGGTTGCCGACACGTGTGCAACAAACCGTACGCTCTCGTACGATGGAACGTAAGGCGTCGGAATTGATCGCCGGTCACATAGACGTGACAAAAAAGAAGATGACGTCGGACAAGTTAGCTCCCGTCACCTACTCTTCCCAAGCAGAGCTTCTCCGCAATGAAGAGCTACGCTTCCCTGCCGACGAGCTCTATGCCTCGAGCTGGGACACCCGCTGGGTCAATCCGTTTCGCAGTAAGAATATTCCCTTCCCCGATTCATTCAGGGTCGACTGTTCATCATTTGTATGTCCCGTCGGAAAACGTCTGAAAATAAACTCAGAGTACGGCATACGTCGTCGCTGGATGCATCGCGGAATCGATCTCGATCTTAACATAGGCGATACGGTACGTGCAGCCTTCAGCGGAAAAGTCCGGATCAAGAATTTCGAGCGCGGGGGCTATGGTAATTACCTCGTGATTCGCCATCCCAACGGTCTGGAAACTGTTTACGGACATCTGTCCGGATTCTTAGTGGGAGAAAATCAGATTGTCCTTGCCGGCCAGCCCATTGGCCTTGGAGGATCTACCGGACGCTCTACGGGTCCGCACCTCCACTTTGAGACCCGTTTCTTGGGTGAAGCCTTCAATCCCCATGAAATCATCGACTTTAATAATGGCACCCCCCGCCGCGACTTCTACGTGATCCGTAAAAGCACCTTCCGAAGAAACGTTAACATTTATACATCCACCTCTGAACGTATCGTTTACCACCGCGTAAGACGAGGCGAATCAGTCGCTATGATCGCACGTAAGTACCGCATTTCAGTGGCCGAGCTCTGCCGCCTGAACGGACTCAGACGTAAGTCGCGCCTACGTGTCGGACAGGCTCTTCGCTGCGGGAAGATCTATATCACTACTCCTAAACGTAAAATTGCCGAGGACGAAGCTGTAGCCTCAACGACAACCACGAACGTAGACCGTACCGTGGTACGTCCGGCTGCCTACCATCGAGTAGAAAGCGACGAAACGCTCATGTCTATCGCTCGCCAATACGGCACAACGGTCGATGCCCTCTGCAAGCTGAACAATATCCGCCCCACCTCTGCACTGAAACCGGGACAAAACATTTGCTATCGTGCAGAGCGTAAGATCTCCTTGGATAAGAATGGCGAGGCCATCGCTAAGGCTGCACCAGTGACTAAGGCCGAAGCATCCGTCGCCGGGAAAGCAGCCGCTGACAATAGCGAAGACATCGACGTGGATGACGACTCGGATAACGACGCAGCAGTAGTAGTTGCCCCGAAGGGTTCTAAAAAAATGACTCCTGGTGGGCGCAAAATCGCCACCAGCAAGCAGATTTATTATCGAGTGCGGAAAGGCGATACGCTGAAGTCCATCGCACGTAGATACGGTATGACCGTCAACCAGCTCTGCCGCATCAATGGCCTCCGTAAAACCTCTAAGGTAAAAGTCGGGCGTTCGCTGCGTTGCTCATAAACACATAGAAACAACAGGGTTTTGGTGCACCGGTTACTGAAGGAGATGTCCGCATCTCCGCGGTAACAGGTGCACCTCTCTATTAATATGAGTTCGATGTAAGAGTAAAGCCAGCAGAGAGTTGCTATGGAAACCATGTAATGGCCAGAACGTTTTTGGAAACGCTTTGGCTGTTACAGCTTCTATCAGAGACATTCTCTATGGATAAGAAACCTCCTTCTTTCGTCGAACTCACGTTTCATTATATGTCTATGTCAAAGACAGAAGAACAATTTGCTGCAGCAATCAAGGATTGCAGGGCAATGTTCAAAGCTAAACTGGCCGACTATGGTGCATCATGGCGCATCATGCGACCGACGTCGGTCACGGATCAGCTATTTATCAAGGCCAAACGCATCCGTACGTTGGAGGCAATCGGTGAGGATCACAGTCTCGTAGGCGAAGGTATACGGCCCGAGTTCGTCGCCATCGTCAACTATGGTATCGTCGGACTGATACAGCTGGAGCTGGGGGTCGTCGACAAGCCGGACATCGACCCGGAGCGGGCGCTCTCGCTCTATGACGCCCACATCAAAACGTCTACCACGCTCATGCTGGCCAAGAATCACGACTATGGTGAGGCATGGCGCAGCATGCGCGTGGCCTCCTACACGGATCTGATCCTGATGAAGCTGAGTCGCGTCAAGGAGATCGAAGACCACCGCGGACAGGTCGCTGTATCCGAGGGGATCAGCGCCAACTATATGGACATCGTTAACTACGCTCTCTTCGGAATCATTAAACTCTCAACGGAAGAAATCACCCCTACACATCATGCGTAAAGAGACTCTCATCAAGATCCTAGCCGAGCTCAGCCGGATATTGCTGGGCGTCACCTTCATCTTTTCAGGCACCGTCAAGGCTATCGACCCAGAAGGCACCATCATCAAAATGGGCGACTACTTCACAGCCTTCGGCTGGGGGCACGCCACATGGTCCGACGCGCTACTATCGTTCGCCATGATCGCTTTCGAGTTTATGCTTGGCGTCTGCGTCCTGCTCGGTGTCCACCGCCGACTCTCCACACTGGGCATACTGATTTTCATGGCCATTATGACACCCGTGACACTCTATCTGGCGCTCTACAATCCCGTGCCCGACTGCGGATGCTTTGGCGACGCACTGATCATCACCAACTGGCAGACGTTCTACAAAAACATCATCCTCTCAGCCGCAGCCATCATCGCTTTCATCTACTGTCGGCGGCTCACACCCTGCTATAGCAACCGGGCACACTCCATCGTCGCACTCTTCGCCTTCGCTTTTGGCGTCGCCTTCTGTTACTGGAACTACAGCCACCTGCCGATGGTCGATTTCCGCCCCTATAAGGTCGGCGCCAACATCCCCAAGCTGATGGAGATCCCTGCTGACGCCCCGCAAGACGAATACGTCTTCATCTACCAAAAAGACGGTGTGCAGAAGGAGTTCAAGCTCGAGGAAGCACCCGCTGGCGACTCCACTTGGGTCTACGTTGACGCACGCTTAGTCAAGCAGGGCTTTATCCCGACGGTATCCTCCTTCGACCTATATAACGAGGCGGGCGACAATGTGGCCGGGGAGATCTTATCCGACGAGAAGCCCGTCTTACTGCTCATTTCGCCCCACTTGGAGCAGGCCAGCGAGGCACACGTTGCCGAGATCGAGGCCATCAGCGACTATGCCCGCACCCACGGCCTACCCATCTACACCGTCACCGCCTCCAACGAGGCGCAATGCCACGAATGGGCTAAGCACACGGGGCTCGACATCCCCTTCCTCACGGCTGACGATGTGCTACTCAAAACCATCATCCGGTCAACCCCCGGGCTGGTGCTCATGAAGCAGGGCACGATACTCGACAAGTGGCACCACAACGACATCCCAACTCCCAACGAACTGCAAGCGCTCATTGAGGCTAACCGCCCCAATCTCCGCTCCGCAGGCCGGATCTGGCTCTATACAGTCCTCGCTTTTGTCTTACCTTTGCTCCTGTTTTGGGGCTGCGACAGGGCCCTTAAACCGAAGAAATTAGGACAAGTAAAAAACGAACAGATATGAGAAAGCAAATTGTTGCAGGTAACTGGAAGATGAACACCACCCTGCCCGAAGGTTTGGCACTGGCCAAAGGCATCGACGAAGCACTCCGAGGAAAAACCGTCCATTGCGACGTCATTCTCGGCACCCCATTCACCCATCTGGCCTCCGTGGCCGCAGCCATCGACACGACGCGCATCGGTGTGGCCGCTGAGAACTGCGCCGACAAAGAGAAGGGCGCCTTCACCGGCGAAGTATCCGCCGCTATGATCGCCTCCACCGGTGCACGCTACGTCATCATCGGACACTCCGAACGCCGCGCCTACTATCACGAGACGCCCGAGATCCTCAAGGAGAAAGTACGCCTGGCACTGGCACACGGCCTGACGCCCATCTTCTGCGTCGGTGAAGTGCTGGCCGAACGTGAAGCGGGCAAACACTTCGACGTCGTAGACGCACAGATCCGCGAATCCCTCTTCGATCTTACGGCCGACGACTTCGGTCGCCTCATCCTCGCCTACGAGCCCGTCTGGGCCATCGGCACCGGAAAGACAGCCACCGCCGCTCAGGCACAGGAGATCCACGCACACATCCGACAGACCATCGCCGCCAAGTATGGCGCCACGGTGGCCGACGCCACCTCCATCCTCTACGGCGGCAGTTGCAACGCTGGTAACGCCCGCGAACTCTTCGCCAACCCCGACGTGGACGGCGGACTCATCGGCGGCGCATCCCTCGAGGTCGAGAAGTTCCTCCCGATCATCGAAGCATTCTAAAGCATCCCCCTATTCCCTCCACCCCGATCCTCCCTGGCGCCCATTCTTTTCCATATCACACCCTACTCTAGGCGCCCCTCACGACAAGGAGGAAAAGGTGGAGGGATCTTCATGTCTATCTTACACACAAACGCACCACCTCATGAAACGATTCTTCTGCCTCTGCCTTCTGCTTTGCTGCAGCGGCGCACTGATGGCGCAAAACTCCATCTTCGACGAATTGGCGCGCAAGTCTCCCAAATACGGCACCGTCACCATCCATCAGTCCGCGGCCATCCGCAAACTCGTCGGCGCCGTTATCCCCGCTGCGGATAAAGCGGACAAAGCCGACAGCAAGTCGGACAGTAAGTCCGACAGCAAATCCGACCTCGACTTCATTGCCGCCATCGCAGCCATCACGGGCAACACCAACGCCGCCGTTGAGCGCACCATCAACGACATCGAGCTGGCCCCCACGGAAAAGACCGAGGGCCACGCCTACCGCGTGCAAGTCTACTCCGGCAACAACCAACGCCAATCCATGCAAGAGGCCCAAACGATCGAATCGCAGATCAAACGCGCCTTCCCCAAGCTGAACGTCTTCCGTAGGTATCAAGCCCCCGTCTGGAAAGTCTTCGTCGGCCATTTCGGCACCTTCGAAGAAGCCATGTACATCAAGGAGCGCATCCATAAGACCTTCCCCGCCTACCGCGGCATGAAGGTCGTCCACGGCGAGCTCCCCAGATCGAGCAGCAACTCCAGCAGCAGCAAATGAAGGACTTACAAGATACTCCGACCCTGCTTGAGGCACGCGAATCGCTCTGCGGACACTATCGCGATATCATCACCCTGCTGGGCGAAGACCCCAATCGCGAAGGCCTCCAAAAGACCCCCATGCGTGTAGCCAAAGCCATGCAATTCTTGCTCCGCGGCTACGACGAAGACCCCGAAGCGGTGCTCGCCTCAGCCATGTTTCAAGAAGAAGACTACAAGCAGATGGTCATCGTCAAGGACATCGACTTCTTCTCCCTCTGCGAGCACCACATCCTGCCCTTCTTCGGTAAGGTGCACGTGGCCTACATCCCCCGCCGCTACATCACGGGGCTGAGCAAGATCCCCCGCGTGGTCGACATCTTCTCCCACCGCCTCCAGATCCAGGAGCGCCTCACGCTACAGATCAAGGAGTGCATACAGAAGACCCTCAACCCGCTCGGCGTGATGGTCGTCGTCGAGGCCCAACACATGTGCATGCAAATGCGTGGCGTGGAGAAGCAGAACTCCCTCACCACCACGTCGGACTTTACGGGCGTCTTCCAGCAAGTCCAGACCCGCGAGGAGTTCATGAACCTCATCAAGAAATAAGCGCGCGCTCGACAAGCCAATAACTCATCGCGCCTTCACCCCGGACCTGGAGAGCCTCAACCCCTCTCCGTCCGGGGATTTTTGTTGCACCCCCACTCCGGTCCTTTTTTCGGGTGCCCCAAGCCTCCCTGATCGGCTTCGGCGTAGAAACACGGTTTCTGGGCCATTCCCAGATCGGTATCAGCGCAGAATCACGGTTTCTAGACCGTTCCCAAACGGTATCAGCGTAGAATCATTGATTCCAGACCATTCCCGGACGGTATCAGCGCAGAATCATTGATTCTGGAGCATTCCCGAACGGTATCAGCACAGAATCACGGTTTCTGGACTGTTCCCGAGCGGTATCAACGTAGAATCACGGTTTCTGGACTGTTCCCGAGCGGTATCGGCGTAGAATCACGGTTTCCGGAGCATTCCCGGACGGTATCAGCGTAGAAACACGGTTTCTGGAGCGTTCCCGAACGGTTTCAGCGTAGAAACATGGTTTCTGGAGTATTCCCGAACGGTTTCAACGCAGAGGCGCGGTCTCCCCGCTCCCTCGAAGGCGCCCCATCGCGTACACCGTCAGGGACACGCAAACCCCTACAATAAACCGGCCTACAACCAGTTATCATATCACTTCAAACCAGAGAGGAATAGAGAGGACGTGAGAAGATATTACACCATCGTTTGCTTCGCCCTGCTGCTGACCGCCGTGGCATGCAGCACCAAAAAGAACACGGCAGGCACACGCCGCTGGCACGCGTTCACGGCGCGCTACAACACCTATTTCAACGGCAAAACATCCTTCGACGAACAGCTGCAGATCATGCAAGACGGTTACCGCGAGAACTACACCGAGCGCATCCTCATGTACCCCGTCAGCGCACTGCCGAAAGAGAAACAGTCGGCCGGAGGGCCCTTCGACCGCGCCATCCTGAAGGGTAACAAGGCCATCAAACAGCATTCGATCCAGAGAAAGCCCGTCCGCAAACCGGGCTGGCAGGGCAACGCCCGCGAGGTGGCCATGCAGAACCGCGAGGAGTACAACCCCTTCCTGAAGCATTGCTGGATGCTGGTGGCCGAGGGGCAGTTCTACAACGGCGACTTCCTCCAGGCCGCAGCCACCTATTCCTACATCGCCCGCCACTACGCCACCGAGCCCGAAGTGGTGGCCGCAGCGCACATCGGCCGCGCACGCTGCTACGCCGAGATGGGCTGGCTCTACGAGACGGAATCGACGCTCGAACGGCTCGAGAAGAACGGCTTCCCCACCGCCAATCGGAAGGATTACGATCGCGTCTATGCCGACTTTCTGGTCAAGAGCAACCGCACGGAGCAAGCCATCCCGGCCCTCAAGAAGGTGATCGACACGGAGCGCAACCGTCGGCAGCGCACCCGCATGCGCTACCTGCTGGGGCAACTGCTCACCGAGGCGGGTCGGAACGACGAAGCCTACCGCGAGTTCGGCCGCGTGGCCTCCGCCAACCCGCCCTACGAGCTGGAATTTGCCGCCCGCATCCGTCAGGCTGAAGTGCTGCCGCCGTCGCGTTGGCAACAGGTGCTCAGCATGCTCCGACGCATGTCCAAGAGCGACAAAAACAAGAACTACCTCGACCAAGTTTATATGGCCATCGGCGACGTCTACATGAGTCGGCACGACACCGCGCAGGCCATCGCCGCCTACGCTCAGGGCGTGGAGAAGAGCGTGCAAAACGGCCTCGACCTAGCCATCTGCCAGATCAAGCTCGGCGACATCTATTTCACGCAAAAGGATTACGTCCGGGCGCAATCCTACTTCAGCGGCGCACTCTCGGCCATGCCCCGGGAGTATCGGGATTACGAACGCGTCGCCCGCCTCTCGTCCGTGCTCGACGAGTTGGTGGTGCACGTCGAGGCGGTACACCTGCAAGACAGCCTTCAGGCCCTGGCGCGCATGCCCGAAAAGGAGCGGCTGGCGGTGATCGATAAGATCATCGCGGAGGTGAAGGAGAAAGAGAAACGCGAGGCCGAAGAGGCTGACAAGGAGCGTTACCTGGCCGACCAACAGAGCCGTGGCAACGACTTCCAGCGCCAGCGGCAGAACATACAGACGCCGCAGATGCCACTGCTCAACGGGAACAATGGCGGCTTCTATTTCTACAACGAGCAGACCGTGGCGCAGGGCAAGACCCAGTTCCAAAACAAGTGGGGCAAGCGCGTCAATCAGGACGATTGGCGTCGCCGCAACAAGGCCATGCCGCTGGCTTCGTCCACCGATAACGCCGACGGTAACCTGCCCGACACGCCGCAACTCGACGCCAACGGCAACCCGATCGCCTCCACCGACTCGACCGACGCACTGCAGGACTCCATCTCGTCCGACCCCAAGTCGCGCGAGTATTACCTGCAGCAGATCCCTCTCACGGCGGAGGACGTGGAGGCCTCGAACGTCATCATCGCCGACGGGCTGTACAACATGGGCATGATCTACAAGGATAAGCTGGAGAACAAGCCGCTCTCGGTCGAGACGTTCGAGGAGCTGGAGCGGCGCTTCCCGGACAATAAGTACCGGATGGATTACTACTTCCAGTCTTACCTCATGGGTCTGCGGTACAAGGACAAGCCGCTCGAGACACGCTCGCGCGACCGCCTCGTGAAGGCCTTCCCCGAGAGCGACTATGCCACCGCCGTCGCCGATCCGAACTATGAGTACCATATCCGCATGATGGACCGCGTGCAGGACTCGATTTATGAGCAGGCGTACAACCGTTACCTCAAGGGCGACACGTCGTTCGTGCGCCGCAGCTATCGTGAGTTCAGCCGCACCTATCCGTTGGCTACGCTGATGCCGAAGTTCATGTTCGTCGAGGCGCTCACCTATGTGCAGTCCGGCAACGTGGCGTCGTTCAAGTCGGCGCTGCAAACGCTCGTGGAGAAGTATCCCACGGCCGATGTGACGGAGCTGGCCAGCGAGATGCTGAAGGGTGTGTTGCGTGGGCGGGCGCTGGTGCAGGGCAGCCTGACGGGCATGAAGTGGGATTTGCGCTTCGGTACGGATGAGTTTGGCGACATCTCCGACTTAGATTCTGCCCGCGCCTTCGTCGACGAACCCGAGTCGCCGCATCGCATGGTGTTGCTCTACCCCAAAGGCGCCGTCGAAGCGAACGCCCTCCTTTACGCCGTGGCGGCCTACAACTTTGCACACTTCGAAGTCAAGAGCTTCGACCTCTCGACCGACGAGGCGGGCCGCTTCGGCCTGCTTATCGTCAGCGGTTTCGACAACCTGCAGCAGGTGCTCGAGTACTACGGCATGATCTACTCCCGCGACGGTTACGCCCGCAAGGTGGATCGCGCCGTCATCTTCTTCCCCATCTCCGACGCGAACTACGAGACCCTCCTGCACGGCAAGTCGCCATCGGACTACATGGCCTTCTTCGCCGAAGTCTATGGCCGACAAGCGCCCCAGTTGGTGGCCCGTTGGCGTACCCAAGTGGCCGCTGATGCACGTGAGGCTGCGCGTGAAGACAAAGCCGTGGAGCAAGCCGCCGATGAGGTGAAGGAGCGTGTGCAAGACTCCGACGAGCCCACCGTGGACGAGCCGCAACCGATCGACGTCGCCCAACCGGAGGACGCCCCCCCCACGGAGGCACCCCACGCTACCGATTCCATCGCCCCCACGGACAGCGTCACCATAACGCAAGATCAGCCCGCCGCCTCCGTCAAAAAGAAGAAGACGAAGGAGGAGCGAGCGCAGGAAAGGGCGGCTAAGGCCGAGAAGAAGAAGCAGGAGAAAGCCGCCAAGGCTGCCGAAGCGGAGCGAAAAAAGCAGGAGAAGGCGGCCAAGAAGCAAGCTGCCACCTCCGTCCGCCGCCGCAAGAACAAACCGGTTCAGCAGGCTGACGAAC
>QWCT01001642.1_pt1 | contig 22216 bp, 14 predicted proteins | sample 1972681 | NCBI WGS metagenome assembly QWCT01 (sample SAMN09866701, study PRJNA288562) | Human oral metagenome isolate pre3_saliva, whole genome shotgun sequencing... | isolation source: mouth | host: Homo sapiens | place: USA: California | reverse complement strand
GCCCAAGGAACGTCTGTTACCTTACCAATAATCTCTGAATTCATCAGGTTTCCAAGGCGAATAAAGCAAGCTGTGATACCAGACACGATACCGAAGAAATCAAGTACTACCCACGTATTCATCTTTGTCCTGCGAATATAAAGGAAGAGGGCAATCAGTAATCCAGCCACTCCACCATGGGATGCAAGTCCTTGATAACCCACATACTTCCATGAACCGTCAGCCATTTCACGAATAGGAATAAAGATAGTCATGATTCCTTTCCAAGAAGTGAGGAACTCCTCTGGCTCATAAAAGAGACAATGACCCAAGCGGGCACCAAGCAGTACGCCAAAGAAGACATAGAGGAAGAGTGGATCAAACTGTGATGGAGGGTATTTATGACGCTTAAAAAGCCACTGCATCATAAAATATCCCAAGGCAAGACCTACTAACCAACACATTCCATACCAACGGATAGGAAGAGAACCAAGCTGGAAAATCACTTCACTTGGCTGCCATGCAATATAAAGTAGATTGTTCATAGTTATGCTATTAAAAGTGAAGATAGCACCAATAATTATCCCCTCTCTGAGTAGAGAGGGGTTAAATAGGGGCTATACATTAAATCTAAAGTGCATGATGTCACCGTCTTGTACAACGTATTCCTTACCTTCAATGCCAAGTTTACCAGCCTCACGAATAGCTGCCTCAGAACCATATTTAATGTAATCGTCGTACTTAATGACCTCTGCACGGATAAAACCCTTCTCAAAGTCGGTATGGATAACACCCGCACACTGCGGTGCTTTCCATCCTTTATGGAAGGTCCATGCCTTTACTTCCATCTCACCAGCGGTGATGAAGGTCTGCAGGTTGAGCAGATGATATGCTTTATTGATAAGTCGGCTCACACCACTTTCTTCCAAGCCAAGCTCGTCAAGGAACATTTTCTTGTCCTCATAGCTCTCCAAAGAAGCGATATCTTCCTCTGTCTTAGCAGCAATAATCATTGCTTCAGCACCTTCTTCAGCTGCAATCTTCTCAATCATCTGACTGTATTCATTACCTGTCTTCGCACTTGATTCGTCTACATTGCAAACGTAAAGTACAGGTTTTGTTGTCAAGAGGAAGAGGTCGTGCGCTGCTTGCTGTTCTTCCTTGCTTTCAAACTCAACACTACGAGCATTCTTACCCTGCTCTAAGACTTCCTTATAAGCCTCCAAGACAGATACCATTACCTTAGCATCTTTATTGCCTGCAGCAGCAACTTTCTGCTGTTTAGCAAGCTGTGCCTCGATGGTTTCAAGGTCTTTGAGCTGCAACTCTGTATCGATAATCTCCTTATCTTCAATCGGGTTGACTGCCATACCACCCTCACGTACCACGTTATCGTCCTCGAAACAGCGGATTACATGAATGATAGCATCGCACTCGCGAATATTGCCAAGGAACTTGTTACCCAATCCTTCACCCTTTGAAGCACCCTTAACGAGTCCTGCGATGTCAACAATCTCACAGGTAGCAGGTACGATTCGTCCTGGGCTCAAGCAGTTGAAAAGTGTGGACTTACCTACGTTTGGCAGTCCTACTATACCACATTTTAATGCCATATCTTAAATAAACGTTTATTTCTTTTGTACAAAAATAAAGCTAACGAGCGCAAAGGAAGTTTCCTTTCTCTTTATCGTATGCTGCTTATTTTCTGCAAAATTACATAATTAATTCGATATAAGCGAGAAGAAGTGGAAATAAGGTGGAATACATATGAAGTCAATCTCATCTCTATCATACGATTATAGGGCATAACGCTTATGTTACGTTATACCCCTATAAGTATAAGGAATGGTTTTATATCGTCCGTTATAAGCCCTTATTCTTTATATATAAGATAAGAACTTACCTGAGTTTTTGCTATTTTACCTCTGATGTAATCGGACTATTAATTCCCTTCATAGAAACAAGGAAGGCCTTAGCTGAACCAAACTTCAAACTCATATCAAGACGAACAGGGATATGGTTGCTGTCGTCTGTTACATAGAAATTAGCTATTTCACGCCACTTATCATCCTCATATTCATAATAGGTGAGACGCAAACAACGATACTTATGATCATTATCAGCTTTAATATTCTCCTTACCACCATAAACTATACGACCGGCATGGCGGCTATTTCCATCTACGATAGGGAACTTCACCACCTCACCTTTCTTCCAGTTCTCTGGATTAAAACTACGTGCACGCAAGAAGATACTCATCATATCGAAACAACAATCATCGTAGGTATTCTCCATCCATTGATGTTTTCCCTCGTTATTGATTCTGTGCTGGCGTAGCTTACATTTACCATTTGGATAAGTGTAGAATATCTCATCTACCGTATATCGCTTTCCTTCCCTTGCTCCCTTACGGAAGTAGAGTGGCTCCATCTGCTTTGAATTATAAGTAAGTAACGTGTCACGCAATACAAAGTAATCGTCAAGCTTACCATTACCACGTGTCGTCAACGAAGCACGATAAGCCGGAATACCCTTATAAGTAGAGGAAACCGTGTACCAAGAAGCCGTACCTGCCTTTACCCAAATAAACTTCCAGTTATAATAAAGGTTGTAGGTAAGGTACTCTCCACTGCTGAAAGCCGTGTTACGGAATGTACACTGTGCGGTGGCACTGACGGCAATCATCGCAAAGAGACAAACTATATAAATCTTCAACTTTTTCATATTCTCCGTTTTATCCGTTCAACTTTAATATTATTCTTTATTTCTCTTTTAAAAGAAAAAAGAATGTTTTAGTATGATAGGCTGTGGATTAGTGCAGAACTTTTCAGCCATTTTCTTGCCAGAATAGTTATCAAACTTAGAGGTTACTTTATTAACAAGTTATCCTCATTTCTATCGTTTGATATTCAGGTATTATACTGAGTTATCCACATTATCCACAATTGATGCAAAGATAATAAGTTTATATCTTTTTTGATATGAAAGTTGTGTAAAACTTCTATAAAACTGCATTAATAACCTTGTGGATATCCACATAGAAGCTTCTTCTTCTATTCTTGTGTGGATATCCACAGAGTTATAAAATAGTTATCAACATAGTTTTCCACAGAGTTATCAACAGTTATGAATACAAGTTTCATCCTTTATGAATCTTACTTTGTATTATTTCGGTTGGTGTTTACCACTGATTACATTGCAGTATAGTCTTGAATAAGAACTAATTTACTTTTATAAACGAGTTAGATTACTAAAAATAAATAAAACGTAGATGATGTCTTTCATGTTTATGGTTCGTATAGAGATAAAAAGAAATTCACAATTCAGAATTTAAATTACTATTAATTGGAATTATTATGCTTAGGATTTCCCTTTCATAACACCCAAAATAAGTAATCATAATTATGAATTGTGAATTTTGAATTATGAATTACCAAGGTAATTATAATTATGAATTAAGATTTACAAGTCATCAATCAGTGCTGTACTCTTAGCGTAAGCTGTACTCTTAGCTTCAAAGAAGTCGGTCTTTACCATGTTAGCATTTGAATACTGACCTACCCACTTCATGTTCTCTGGTTCTTTCTGATTATCATCATAGAGGAAACCGAAGCCAAGTCCAGACCAGCGAAGATTACCCAAATAACGGATGTAATCAGATACCATCTGAGCGTTAAGACCCTGCACATCGTTGCCGATAACGTATTGACCCCATGCTATCTCCTGACGTACACCCTCACGCATCATATCCTCATAAACCTTTACCTTCTCTGGAGTAAACATATCAGGCTCCTCTTTCTTCAGCTCAAGAATAATGCTACGGAACAACCATAGATGCGTATTCTCGTCTCGGTTGATATAGCGAATCTCCTGTGCAGAACCCGACATCTTACCATTTCGGCTGAGATTATAGAAGAACATAAATCCGCTATAGAAGTAAATACCTTCAAGGATGAAGTTAGCAATGAGTGTTTTCATCAAGCTGAACTTATCTCTTTTCTCATGAAACTCATTGTAACAGTCGCCAATAAACTTATTACGGTTCAAGAGGTGCTCATCGGTCTTCCACTGATAAAGAATGTCGTTACGCTCTTCAGGACTACAGATAGTGTCGAGCATGTAGCTATAACTCTGACTATGGATACACTCTTGGAATGCCTGAATATGCAGACAGAGGTTTACCTCGTTTGCAGTGATATACTCACTAAGGGTTGGGAGGTTATTGCTCTGAAGCGAATCAAGGAAAACAAGGAAGCTCAGAATCTTATCATAGGCTGTACGTTCAGCCTTTTCAAGACGCGGATAGTCCTTAAAGTCTTGTGAAAGATTGATTTCTTCTGGAATCCAGAAGTTATTCATTGCCTGTCTGTACCAGTCACTTACCCATGAATACTTCATATTATTGAAGTCATTCAAATTAGTAGTATTGCCACCAATCATTCGTCTCAAGCGCAATTCTATATCGCCTGAAGGATTGAATAAGGTATTACGTTATAATTCATAATTCATAATTATGATTAGTGATGTAAACTATTATTTTGTTTGTCTACTAACTCAATGAATTTCTGCTATTCAGTAAATAGTAGTAATCATAATTATGAATTATGAATTGTGAATTATGAATTATGATGAGCAGCTCTCACACTCTTCCACCTCTAATGACTTACTACGCACATAGTAGATAGTCTTAACACCCTCTTTCCAAGCAAGTAGGTAAAGGTCGAGTATCTGACGCATTGTGAAGTCATTGGTGATATAGAGGTTCATACTCTGTGCCTGGTCGATATGACGCTGACGTACACCAGAAGCACGAACACTCCACTTTTGGTTGATAAGATAAGCACTCTTATACATCCAGTAGGTCTCATCTGAAAGCTCAGGAGCAACACGTGGAAGCATACTTCCCTTCTTCTCTTCTAAGAAGAAACGCTTCATGATTGGGTCTAAGCCAGCTGTTGTACCTGCAATAATACTTGTACTGCTGGTTGGTGCGACTGCAAGAAGATAAGCATTACGCATACCCTGCAAGGCAACTGTCTTACGAACATCCTGCCATTCAGCACTGTCATAACCACGCTTATCAAAGTAGGTACCTGTTTGCCAGTCACTTCCCTCAAAGAATTGATAGCTTCCCTTTTCCTTAGCAAGGTTTGAACTGGCAAGGATAGCTGCTCGGTTGATTGTCTCGAACACCTTATCCATAAACTCCAAATGCTCTTCACTCTCCCACTTAATGCGACGCTTAGCAAGAGCATGGTGATAACCACTAATACCCAAGCCAATAGAACGATAACGCTGGTTGGTAAGCTGTGCATAAGGAACAGGATAGAAGTTAAGGTTGATAACGTTGTCGAGTGCGCGAACAACGGTTGCTACCTTTTCTTTCATCTTTTCCTCATCCTCCAATGGGAGTCTACCAAGTGAAAGACTTGCCAAGTTACATACTACAAACTCACCTGGACGAGTAGTTGTTACAACAACTGTATCACCATCCTTTGTTTCTACTTCCTTAGATACTGTCTCAATAGGAGCCATGTTTTGAGCAATCTCAGTACAGAGATTAGAGCAGTAAATCATTCCCTTATGAGCGTTAGGATTAGCTCTGTTTACTGTGTCACGGTTGAAGGTAAATGGTGTTCCGGTCTCAACAGCAGAACGAAGAACCAATCTAACAATATCCTTAATGCTAATAACACGACGTGAAAGACGCTGATCATTCACACAATCAAGGTACTTACGTTCCCACTCTTCACCATAACAATCCTCAAGGCAATAACCCTTGATACGCATAATTTCGTTAGGACAGAAGAGCGACCAGTTCTGATTCATGTCTTCCTCTGCCATCTTCCAGAATAAGTCTGGATAGCAAATTGCTGGGAAGATGTCGTGTGCCTTCATACGATCGTCACCGTTGTTGGTACGAAGTTGCAAGAACTCTGGTAGATCTTTATGCCATACATCTAAGTAAACGGCTACAGCACCTTGGCGCATACCCAACTGATCAACAGCTACAGCAGTGTCATTAACGAGTCGCATCCAGCGGATTACACCACCTGCTACACCCTTGAAACCACGGATATTACCACCTGTTGCACGTACCTTACCGAAGTACATACCCATACCACCACCAAACTTGCTCACCTGTGAGAAGTTGTCCAAGCTACGATAGATACCATCCAAACTGTCTGGTACGGTGTCAATGAAGCAACTTGAAAGCTGATGACTTGGCTTACGAGAGTTAGAGAGGGTAGGGGTTGCCATCGTTACTTCTAACTTACTAAGCAAGTCGTAGATGCGACGTACCCACATAAGACGGTCTTTCTTCTCTGGCATAGCAAGATGAAGTGCAATTCCAAGGAACATTTCCTGTACACGCTCAATCACTTTACCAGTGTAATTCTTTATAACATAACGCTTTAGAAGTAGATCAAGACCTGAATAATTAAGGATCTTATTGCGTTCAGGGTCAATGAAAGTAGCAGCCTCGTTGATTTCTTCTTCACTATAGTTCTGAAGAATATAATCACCATAAAGTCCTTCTTCGGTCATATATTTAATCTTACGATAGAAGGTCTTGAGTCCCAACTCTTCCTCCAAACGGGTGATTTTCTTTTCAGAACGATAAGAAAGAATACGTGCTGAAATCATCTCCCATGCTGGAGCCTCTGGTGTTGTCAATTCTACAGCAGCCTTGATAAGTGCATCAATTGAGTCTTTCTGTGACATACCAGGCTTAGTGAAACTTGAGAACTTCTCCTGAAGAGTCACCATACTATAAGAACGCTCGCGGTATTCTCGGGCTACACTGTGCAATACATCAGCCAACTCACGATCGTCAGCAGTCCACACAATGTAATTAATAGCTTGTCGCTGCTCATTACGCTGATAGCGGAAGAGAATATAATTCTTTGCTTCATCGTAATGACCATGTGCCATAAGACACTTCTCTACACGGTTCTGGATATCCTCCACAGTGCGCAGTTCAGGGTTCTCTTTGATGAACTGCTCTACTTCGCTTACCATTCCGGCTATCTCACTGTCTGAAATATCCTTTCCGGTGCTGATAAAACTCTTTTTAATGGCTATTGAAATCTTTTCGTTATTATAGACTTCTACTTCTCCATTACGTTTTGTTATATTCATTACTTCTTTTATAAAGTTTTCTATTTTGTACTACTTCAATTCGCTATTGAGACTTACTTATTTACGTATAAGTAACATATTATTAGTAACTTACGCCTTTTAGCGGGTTTTTGTATGGACAAAGTTAAGAAAAAAAACTGATATGATAGTTATCCAAAACGGAATATTTTAAGAACAAATTTACTTTTAATTATTTTCCAAAATAGAAAAGAATTAAGTGTTCTTTTTGTTTAAAATTGAAATACTTTTAGCTGTTCAAAATCTCTATTTATTGCTTACAAAAAGCACTTATTTCGCTATCTAAAATTATAGTTTATGTCTTTATCAAATAAAAATCGCCTTGCCCTTCTGCTTGATAAGCTTATTCGTCATCTGATGACTCATCCGTAAGCTTTGGAGCTTCGAACTTGACAACTGTTCTAAAAGCACTGATAGGACTAATCTTTCGCTTTCTTATTTCATCACTTGACAACAATGTAGCCTTATTGTCTTTATGTTCAACAAGGATAAAAGCTAAATCCTCATAGTGTTTACGTAGTCTATCAGACACTATCTGATGGTAGGCTTTCCGGTATTTCTCCTGCTTCATAAAGGAATCTGAACGTGAGCAGAGGAAGACGATGCGGTTGTCTATCTTGAAATAATGTGAAGGATACATATCATCAACAGTCCATCCTCCATCCATAAACGCGTCATAATAAGCAGGATAGATAAGAAAAACGTCACTGTTGATATAGACCCCATCTGTAAAAATACCGCGATCTTCGTATCCATATCCACATTTAAGAATAAACGTACTATCCTTAGGATATTGCTTAATAAAACGATGAATACATCCCAAAAAGGCTGATTTCATCTCTGTGGTGTCAACAAGAACAAGACTATCTAATGGATTATTGTCTGTTGATTTTTGACAAGTCTTATTACAACAGGAGGATAGGAGAGTAAGAAGAAAGACGAAGAAGAGTGCAGTTTGTTTCATACTTTTATGATGTTAAACCCAAATCGGTCATTAGACCACAATATGTATAATTCTTATTACTATGGTATTGTTTCCTAACATCTTTTATTTTCTTATCGACATCTTGTCCGTCTTTGTAACTTGACGTAGCCCGCTACGCCTGCGTTTCAAAGCCAAACAATCTGCTCGATAATAAAACAAAATATGTTTAGGCTCTAATAATCGATTTGGGTTGAAGTTTTATATCTTTGTTCTTTAAAATCTTTCTATATTCTATTCCTACAGCAACACCTCTTCAATACGCTGAATAATCTCTTCTGGAAGAATATTATTCATACAAGCGAAGTCACCCCGATGGCAGGGTTTGTTACCAAAGACAGAGCAAGGACGACAAGAGAGCGTATTGATTTGAACAGCATCTTCTTCCTTCTGTTGCCAACCCATAAAGCCACAATAAGGATGGGTTGCGCCCCATACACTAACCACTCGTGTACCAGTGAGGGAAGCAAGGTGCATGTTAGCACTATCCATTGAGACCATAGTGTCGAGATGACTCATAAGGATGAGTTCCTTTTCGAGTCCTTTAAGGACGTTAGCAACGCAAAGACATTGTGGATATTCTGCTGCCCATTGGTTCAATACTTCTATTTCTTGTTTACCACCACCAAAGAGGAAGATACGCCAAGAAGGATGTTTCTCAGTAAGTTTTCGCACCACAAGTTCCATCTTTTCCTGTGGATACATCTTACCTGCATGGGCTGCAAAAGGGGCTATACCTATCCATCGTTCCGATGGTTGCTTTACACCTATTATATTAGGGAGAAGCTGTAAGTCTCCACCTTCAGCAGGGAAGATACTCGTAAATTCTGGTTTAATAGGATAGCCTAATGCTTCGAGTACGTCAGCATAGTTTTGAAAAGAGGTAGGCTGCTGTATGAAAACCTTATTTTCTTCCCGACAGAGTAGCTTCTTTCCTTGCTTATGCTTATTGATATGTGCCACAGCTTTGCCATCGATAAGGAAACGTAAGCGGAGGAAACGGGTTCGGAGTACGTTATGGAAATCGGCTACAGCTGTAAATTGCTTTGCTACCAACCGACGGTAAAGTGCGTTAAGTCCTCTAAAACCTTTATATTCTTCTTTCAAATCGGCAGCCATAAAGTCGACATTTGGTGCCAAATGCTGAAAGAATGGCTGTGCAAAAGGACGAGAAAGCACACTTATTCTCACATCTGGATACTGCTTTGCAAACGAATAAACGATGGGAACTGTCATAGCAATGTCGCCCATAGCAGAGAATCGGATGATAAGAATATGTGGGGTTTTCATAGGCTAACAGAAATGAATAAGCAGGATAAAGAATAGAGGAAAAAGGTTATTATTGATAAAGATAAGCAATAAGATATGCTTATTCAATAACTAATAAAGCGCATTGATGTTTACTCTGAGCGAGTAATTACGCCCCTCCCTATGCAGAGTGGGAGGGGCATCATTTTATTTCTTGTTGTAAAGAATCGGATTGGTAGCAGGGTCGTTGTACATCTTCATCTGACGATAAACCTTCATGTACTTACGGCCATGTTCAATGTCATCGAGCAATTGGTCGATGGCAAGACTGAGATCCTTTTGTTGTTCGAGGAGGATATTCAGCTTAGACTTACATTTCTCAATGTGCTCAGCTGAAGCATCCTTGCGCTCAGTCTGCTCCTTCATGTGATAAATCTTCAATGCAAGGATAGACAGACGGTCAACTGCCCATGCTGGACTCTCGGTATTGATAGTTGCATCTGGGAGTGGAGTCACGTCAGAGTAGAGCTGACGGAAATACGAGTCAATCTGCTCAACAAGGTCTGTACGGTCCTGGTTAGAGCGGTCAATACGATGCTTGAGACTCATTCCTTCGTCTGGGTTGATATGTGGGTCGCGGATAAGGTCCTCGAAGTGCCACTGTACTGTGTCAATCCAGCATTTCAGATAGAGACGGTTTTCAATGGAATCTCTGTCGTAAGGGTTATTAATCGGCGTATCTACGTTGTCCGTAATATGATAATCACGGATTGCCTGATTGAAAATCTCGTTACAATGTTTTGTAAATGACATTCGGTTTTTATTTTTCTGTTTATTCTGCAAATATAAAGTAAATTCCTTAAAGGACAAAATAAAAACTCTTGTTTTTCATTGTTAATCGCTTAATCTCAAATCAGTCATGATTGCCTAAACATATTTTATTTTCTTATCGAGTAGCTTGTCTGTCTTTACAATGTAGGAGTAGCGGTCTATATCAACTCACAAATACAGATAAGATGCAATAAGAAATAAGGGTCTTCAGCAATTTGGAGTGATACCGTTTGAGATTAGAACTTTGAAGATAGGTCACACAGAGCAAAGGAGAGCACAGAGGTTTTTAGTAGAAATCGTTAGGCACAGAGGCACCGTTGGTGCGTGGAGAAACAGAGGATACTTGCGAGTTATATTAATGCTTTGGTCTATTTCTTTCCAAAACAATGGTTTGTGAGATTTCTTAAAACGTTTTTTACCAAAGCTATCAGCAACACGTACACTACGCCTCTGTCGCTCTTTGTGCCTTCGGCACCTCCGTGATATTGTCTGCTTGCCCTCCGTGTTCTCCCCTCTCTGTGTGACTTTTATATGTAGTAGACTTAGTTTATCACTCCATATTTTGTAAGAACCTTATTTATGTAGACCTCAATTCCATATTTGTGGACGAGTTATAATTAACCTTTTCCCCTTTCCTAATCATGGTATAGAGGTTCAGCACATATGGTGTGGATGCTTAGCACATATGGTGCGAACGCTTAACACCAATGGTGCGGATGCTTTATAAGCTTGCAAAAAGTAAACTATGCTTAAACTGTAAAAGGCAATTAACAGTGCTTTACGATGTCGGATAGAATACGCATGATGAGTGACAATAAACAACATCATTGTATTTTCGTCTTAATAATAATAAGGTGTAGTAGTTTATAAAATCAGTTTAATTCCATGTAGTGGCATAAATAAAGTTTTGAATAATCTGATATAATTGTTTGATTTATCGTACAATTAAGTGTAAAAACGCCCAAAAACATGCACAAAGCTATATGGTTTGTGCAATAGATAGTGTATTTTTAATAAAAAAACTTGCACACATGGAAAAAAAACAGTTCCTTTGCAGCGCATTTTGAATTTGGAAATCAATTTCTATTCCAGACGATAAGGCTGAGAAGATCTCTACAGTAGGCGACGCTATCTCTTACATCGAGGAGAACGCTAAGTAAGGTTTACTCAAGATAAAAGTACCAAGCAAAGCGTATGCCTTTGCTTGGCTTTTTTTTTAACTTTACTTTTTTAATTTATATTTCACGCATGGAATTAAAAAGAGTAGTTGTAACAGGTCTTGGCGCCGTTACTCCATTGGGTAACACTCCAGAGGAGACTTGGCAGAACATGCTGGCAGGTAAGAGTGGTGCTGCTCCTATTACACATTTCGATACAACCCAGTTCAAGACGAAGTTTGCTTGTGAGGTAAAAGACCTTAACATCAATGATTACATTGACCGTAAGGAGGCTCGTAAGCTCGACCGCTACACTCAGTTGGCTATGATTAGTGCTATTCAGGGTGTTAAGGACGCTAACATCGACTTAGAGAAGGTTGACAAGAACCGCGTAGGTGTAATCTACGGTGTAGGTATTGGTGGTATCAAGACATTCGAAGATGAGGTGAGTTATTACGCACAGCATCCAGAGAATGGTCCTAAGTTCAATCCTTTCTTCATTCCGAAGATGATTGCAGATATCGCTTCTGGACAGATTAGTATGCTGTATGGATTCCACGGTCCTAACTATACAACAACATCTGCTTGTGCTTCTTCAACTAACGCTTTGGCTTCAGCATTCAACCAGATTCGTCTTGGTAAGGCTGATATTATCGTTAGTGGTGGTGCTGAGGCTGCTATTTGCGCTTGTGGTGTAGGTGGTTTCAATGCTATGCATGCACTTTCTACACGCAATGATGATCCAGAGCACGCTTCACGTCCATTCTCTGCAAGCCGCGATGGCTTCGTAATGGGTGAGGGTGCTGGTTGTCTTATCCTTGAGGAGTTGGAGCATGCAAAGGCTCGTGGTGCTAAGATTTACGCAGAGATGGTTGGTGAAGGCGAGTCAGCTGACGCTCATCATATCACTGCTTCTCACCCAGAGGGTCTTGGTGCTAAGCTCGTTATGAAGGCAGCACTTGAGGATGCAGGTTTGAAGCCAGAGGATATCGACTATATCAACGTTCACGGTACATCAACTCCTGTAGGTGATATTTCAGAGGCAAAGGCTATCAAGGCTTTGTTTGGTGATGCTGCTTACAAGTTGAATATCTCTTCTACAAAGAGTATGACAGGTCACCTCCTCGGTGCAGCTGGTGCTGTAGAGGCTTTGGCTTGTGTCATGTCTGTGAAGGAAGATATCGTTCCTCCAACTATCAACCATGAGGAAGATGATAAGGATCCTGAATTGGATTACAACTTGAACTTTACGTTCAACAAGGCACAGAAACGTGAGGTACGTGCTGCACTTAGCAATACCTTCGGTTTCGGTGGTCACAATGCTTGTGTTGTATTCAAGAAGTATGCTGAATAATATAATTGATAGAATAAAGCTCCCTTTCCGCAAGGAGAAGGAGCTTTATTTGTCTTTGTACCAAATTATCGGCATTATTCCTCACGATATCAGTTATTATAAGACTGCACTCTTGCACAAGAGCGTAGCGCGTCGTAACGCAAAGGGTAAGCCAGTAAACAACGAACGCCTTGAGTTTCTTGGTGATGCTATTCTCGATGCCATTGTCGGTGACATCGTTTATGAGCACTTCCCAGGCAAGCGTGAAGGTTTCCTGACCAACACTCGTTCAAAGATAGTACAACGCGATACGCTAAACCGCCTGGCAAAAGAGATGGGAATCTGTCAGTTGATTCTCTCTAACGGGCAGACGTCTTCGCATAACAGTTATTTAGGTGGTAATGCTTTTGAGGCACTCGTAGGCGCTCTCTATCTTGATCATGGCTACAATGCTTGTATGAAGTTTATGAAGCAACAAGTCCTTGGGAAGCTTATCAATATTGATAAGGTTGCTTACAAGGAGGTGAACTTCAAGTCAAAACTCATCGAGTGGAGCCAGAAAAATAAGGTCAATATGGAGTTCAAGCTGATTGAAAACCAAAAGGATAAACAGGGTAGTCCAACTTTCCATTTCCAAGTGATTATGGAGGGTATTCCATGTGGAGAGGGACACGGTTATTCTAAGAAGGAAAGCCAGCAAGAGGCTTCCAAACTTACGCTCCAGCGTTTGCGTCGTGAGCCCCAGTTTATAGATGAGGTTTTTGCCGCCAAAGCAAACCGTACAAAGATGGAAGAAGAACCAGTGCTCAATGTTCCTGAGACTTCACAGGACATGAACTTCATTGAAGGTTCTGAACCAAAGGTTGAGAAACATGAGAATCCTTTCCAAACAGAGGTCTTTGATGAGAAATCATCGGCTGCTGATGAAGTGAAAGAAGAACTAACTGATTCCTCTGTTGAGGAAGAAAAGAAGGCTAACAATGAGGATTTTGACCTCTCTGATATTTCTCATTCTAAGTCTATTGACCGCGAAACTATTATCGCTGCTGCTGAGGCAGAGGCTTTTGAAAATTAATAAATAGCGGTAAAAGAATTAATAAGACAGGCGTTTACAGCCGATGGTAAGTGATAATACCTATCACATTCATCATCTTCTGTAAACGCCTGTTGCTTTTTTTGCTGTTTTGTTAGTATCTAATAAGGTACTATTTAAGGCTAATAAGCCTAATTATTTCTATTAGCCTAATAAGCCTAATAAGGCTAATTGGTCCAATTAGGCTAATAAGCCCAATAAACCCAATAAGTTCAATAGGTTTAATAGCCTATTACTTTGTCATAATTTTTCACATCTTGATTTTTAATAGCTGCTCTTTTGGCTTCTAAAAGACGCCCAATTGACTTGCAAAAGGTGCCCTTTAAGACCCTTACTAACGCCCTTTTGAAGTCCAATTAAGCACCTTTTACCTTACTACTTTATAACTAATTGATTTCCTTATGGTTACAAACCTACTTTTTATATATGCTTTTGTCGTTATTTATGGATGTCTTATTTGAAATTATGTAATGATTTTTCATATCCTTGTCTGTAGATTTTCGAAGTATTAAATCCCAATCAGTCATCAGATTACAATACACATTGTGGTTAATGACTGATTGGGTTTAAAAGCCTTCAAGTAGCTTTTTATATCTCCATGATAAGCCGTTCAAACTTATCATTATCAACGCGTGAACGGTTTTTTACACGTGTTTTATAGGTGTTAATGGTGTGTACAGAGTAGTTGAGGAAGGTAGCGATACGTTCAGAATCAGTGATACCCAATCGGATAAGAGCAAAGATACGCATCTCGGTTGTAAGTTGTTTCTTATCGAGTGGCTTCTGATCTGGTTCGTCAAAGAGTTCGTTGTATCGTTCGATGAAATGGGGGAAAAGCTTCAAGAAGGTCTCATCAAAATCCACAAACATCGACTTTCTCTCTTCTCCTAATTCACTCTCTTTTAATGAAGAACGCAAGTCTTCAAATCGATGCATAGATATCTTGCGGTCAATGGAACGATAAAGTTTCTCGACTTTATTGATATATTCCGAGTTGATATAGAATGACCTACCAATATATTCATCCTTGATTTTATTCACCTCCTCCAACTGTTCGTTCTTAACTTCTAACTGTTGGTTGCGTCGTGCGATAAGTGCTTGTGCCTTCTTCAGCTTTATCATTTGCCTACGGATAAACCATCCTGCCATCAACAAGCCAATGACAAAGAGGATGAAGATTATTGCAGCCATAGCAATAGCATTGCGTTGTCCCTGCATTATCTTGTATCTATCTTGTTCAATGATAGGTAGTACGCTGCTAACCTCAATCACACGCTGTCTTGCTCCATAGAAATTAGCATTTGCGAGCGACTCTCTTACATACTCCGTAGCGTGCTGTATGTCTCCTTCTTTATAGAGAAGATTAGCCAATGTGCAAAGAGCAGTAGTCTCTCTGACCACTCCTTCGTTGTCATATATGGCTGCCTGTGCAAGATAATCCATAGCCAAGTCATTCTCCTTTAGAAAGAGATAAATCCAGCCAATACAAGATGTAACAATGGCTTTGTGGTGCAAATCCACTCCTTTCTTCTGTAAGAACTGTTTGAAAGTATCAAGAGAAGCCTCGTATTTCCGTTCCTTCATCTGTTTCATTCCAACCGCATAGAGCCATTCTGTTGAGCCTGCTGGGAGATAATGAAGTAGGGAATCGGTATATATACCTGCTTGTTTCACGTACTGACTCTGGTAGGGTTCAGTGCGTGTATAGTCAGATACGTCATAGTAAAGGCGTGATGCCATGGTGTAGTAAAGCTTTCTTGTGTTGGGATTAGTTCCTTCCGTGTGAATAGAGTGTAGTTCGTTGAAAGCCTCTGTATATAATCCTGCAGACAAAAGACAGAATACTAAGTCGCAATGTGCTTCAACTTCATAGTCAGGATTCTTCAATCTGCGTGCTTCGGAAAGGAGATGATTAGCATAGGCGTAGGCAGAATCATATTGATAAGATGAATATTCTTTGAATAGCTGTCGGTCTATTTCGAATCTATCCTTCGCTGGAATCGTTTTCAAACGGTCCTTTAATCGTTTGATTTTCTCAAGTTTTTCATGTTCAAAAAGCTTCTTTTTTTCTAAACTTTGGTCGAGTTGGTGTAGCCGTTCTTCCCATTTCTCATTATTCGCAGCGCTGAATAGGGGAATAATAAGAAATAATAATGACAGATATATCTTCATAAGCGTATTCATCTGAGGTATTGTTTATTGGTAATCAGATGTTTTTTGTCATCCAATCTACTTGCAAAAATAAAACTTTTATTAATAACTACAAAAAAATATCGACTGGAACTTCTATCCAGCCGATACTTTTATGTTCTATGGGTGAGTTTTTATTAGATTACTCCCCGTAGGTAGCTATGACATTATCTTACGATAAATTTCTTTCCCTTATGGATATAAAGACCTGGTTTTAGATTCTCCTTGGATGTTGAAACCTTATTTCCTTGTAGGTCATAGTAGGCTTCATCCACAGCTGTCTTACCTGACAAACCTTCGATACGGTTGGTCTGGTTGAGGTTATTCAAGTCGTCTGGAGAATTGACTTCACTTGCTGAGAAGAATCTGATAGCACCCAATGGAATCTTCAATTCAATACTCTTCTTATTCGCGTCGTCACTGCCATTCACCTCATCTCTATAATCATGAGTGTCATTTACCCATGCTGTGAGTGTGTGAACACCGTTTGTTGCTGTCCAAGTACTCTTTCCGTTTGTACCACCAGTTGCTGAAAGTGTAATCTTCTGATGTGACTTCAGACCGCCATAGTGCTTATCGTTCCATGTGATAACACTGGTATTGCCATCAATCTGGAACTGAACACCGAGCTTTGTACCTGCTGGTACGTCTCTATCACCTGCATTAACAATCGTCGCAGTGAAGCGTACTTCATCGCCAGGATTAATGGTTTTCTTATCGAAGGCAACCTTTGTAACAACGAGGTCATAGCCTCCTGTGACAGGAGTATAGTCTCCGTTGTCATCCTTTTCAGCTACATTAAACTTCTTCTCACGGCTGTTATTGTCTCTTGTTAACTCATCAGTAAGTTTATTACGATAGTCAGCTTCAGCCTTTACAGTGTGTCCTCCAGCCGTTGCTTTCCATGCTGATTGAGTTGTAAGGATAACGATCTGCTTTGCTTTCAGTCCCTTCTTATAGCTTGCAGTGACGTAACTCTCCTGTCCGTCGACAGTCACCTTCACACCGATATTTACACCAGCAGGAATGTCGACATTGCTTACATTCTGAAGAGCAAACTTAAAGATAACATCGTCTCCTTCCTTTAGAACAGTATTACCTTCGGCATTCTCCCAACGTAAACCTCGTAAAGCGACATCATATCCCTTGATACCTTCCAACGGATTGACGATACCTCCCTGCTGACTTGTGTCTGCTTCAGGGAAATCAGGTACCTTATACGTAGCGTCACTCAGGTATTCATAACCGATAGCTGCCGCACGTGCCTTGTTATTATCAGTCCATACAGGCCATGTCTGATTGTTCTTAATCTTGTCCTCGCTAACGTTTGCAATCTTAATACCATTGCTAAACTTCACGCCATCGACGTCCAAACGGATCGCACCAGTAGAGTGTTCCCATGTAGAATACTTTGTTGTCTGTCCTGCAAGAGAAGCACCAAGGATCTCTGTGTTCTTAAATTCAATGCCTGTTGGGCCTGACATAACGCGGATAGCATCGAAAGGTGAGTCATAAATCTTCGTATTATTGAAGACTACATTACGTACACCACCTTTGATATCAATGGCAGCTAAGTCCTCATGCCAGCTGTCATCGTTGGTTCCACAGCGTACGAGAATATTATTGTCAAAGCTAATCTTCTGTGTATTTGTATACTTTGGACCAGGGAATACATCATTCAGATGAATACCCGCAGCCATGAACATATCAGCAATATAGTTGTTATAGATTTTATGACCATCACCACCATAGAGGGCAATACCGCCTGCACGCCAGATAAGTTCAATGGTATTGTAAGCGAAGGTGTTGTTCTTTTCGTCCACAGCACCCATTGTATGATCGTTCCACATTGCCAAACCGTCATCGCCGTTGTTACGAACACTACAGTTATAAACCGTTGCATTAGATGTTCCTTGACAGAAGTTCACACCGTCAGCGAAGTTATTACGGATACGACAGCTGATAATCTTCAGATCATTGCTATAATCTACTTTACCGTTGTAATCGCCTATCCAGAAGCCACACTCAAAGTGATCTTCCCATACATGATGGATAACACTTCCGCCCTTGAAGACATCCATGAAGCATTTATACACTGCTTGCTGGTTATGACGACTCCTCAGATTAGAGTTGAGGTATAGGTTACAGATCTCAACATTGTTGCAGTAGCCATCTGGTCCGTGTGAGCCATTACCGCCAGAGATACCTCCTCCGAATGGATTAGGGTTCGTAAACTTAAGGTTAGTATACCACATACCAGCACCAGTAATCTTTACGTCGGATCCAAAGATGTACCAGATACCGCTCAATTCGAATGTTCCAGCAGGAATATAAAGCACCTTTGAGCCTGCGTCAGCATCCTTCAAAGCTTCTTCAAAAGCCTTGAGATAATCTTTTCCTTTGACATACTTGCGGTATTTAGCATCTGTAACGTTCACCGCACCAGCAGGACATTCAATCTCTTCAGGTACAACCTCGGTCTCAATGAAGTCTACTCCATAGTCATAACCATTGGCACCAGAACTCTGAATGCGGATTCTATCGCCTGCTCGGAGTACCTTATTCAGAAGGAAGTGGGTCTCATCAAAGGCAAAACAAGCTGTTCCACCGTCACTTTTATCAGTTGGATTACCACCAGCAAAGTACTGATACATATAATAAGATGTCAGATTGACTGTCTGTACCTTCTTATCATTTACATAGACATCCAACGAACCATTCAATCCCATTCCGTCAGGAGAATCAGGCATTGTAAAGCGTAATGTCACACCATTAGCATCTCCCTTCATAGTCCACTCGGCGTAGGAACCATTAGAAGGAAGGTCAACATACGACTGACGAGAAGCCTGCGAGGCTATCTCCTTACGAGACCAAGTAGGAGAGGTCTTCAATGTTGCGCCTCCACCAAGCGTTGCTGTCTCAGAGTCGTAACGTGTGTAAGGCATCAAAGCACCCACTCGTCCCTTAGCATCAGCTGACGGGATATTCCAGTCATCAGCGTAAGATGCCTTTGACACCATCGTACCAGACAATAGAAGTGTCAGAGCGATTAATAACTTTTTCTTCATCATATTACTTGATTTTGTTTTTATAAAATGAGTTCTTGAGATTAGATTTCTGATGACAAAAATAGAGTTTTCATACAAGAAAGTAAAGTTAAAAAAGCCAATTCCAAGTATATAAAAGGGTTGTAAAAATTACTTTGCTGATTATCAGTATGTTACAAATTTATTAATTGAACTTAATACAAATAAAATCTATGCATATTAAGGGGTGACTATGGTGTTTATCGCATTTTTACTGTCAAATAACAAAGTTATATTATAGGCTGTAGTTAATTAAATTAAAGGTACTGATTATTAGCTGTTTATGTACTATAAACTTACTTATTGCCCTCTGTTTTCTTTATATTTGTAAATGACAAGCTCCTCAAAGTAGTCTTCATAAACATTTTTTTTCGTAATTTCGCTTTCGGAAATGATGATAAATCTTGGTGTTTTCACCTGTAATATAGAATCATTAGGTTTCTTTATTCTGTGTAATGCAGAGCAAACAGTTTAATGAATTAAAGTTAGGTTTAGTATAACGAAGTGCAAACTTCAGAATGATATTTGGTATATATATTTGTTATTTGGGTAATTTAAGTAATATAGATTTAATTAGACGCATTTTATAAGTTAATTAAAGAAGATAGAGCTTGTCGTGAGACAGGCTCTATCTTTTTATTCTCTATTCAGCAAATTATAGTTTCATGCTTTACAGAATAGGCTTTTTATGGTTCTTCTGTTAGTTACATAGATTGGAAATAGAATAAAAACTAATCCACTTGCATGCTATGGTTATCCTAAATTGGATGGTCTTACTAAAAGAGAATAAACTAAGCGATAAATGCAAATTGATACGATTTTATCCGTCTCCTACAAAGAACTTATTCCCTTATTACTTGAAGTTTGTAAACTATTTTCGTACACTTCAAAACCAATACATGCTCTTTTGGCTTCTTAAAGACGCCCAATTAGCTTGTAAAAGGTGCCCTTTAAGAGGCTTATTAACGCCCTTTTGAAGTCCAATTAAGCACCTTTTGTTTTGCTACTTTATAACTAATTGATTTACTGTTGGTTGCAGACTTGATTTTTAAGCGTGGTTTTTATCCTTATTTATAGCTGTTTTATTAGAATTATGTAATGATTTTTCAATTTCTTGTCTGTAGATTTTTGAATGTAGGTCTTTAGTAATTTGGGGTGATAATGATTCGGATAAGCTTAGGTTTCTGACGAAATGTCACACAGAGAAATGGAGGGTATGGAAGATTATTAAAACAAAGTAATGGTAGTCACGGAGGCACCGTCGGTGCGTGGAGCTACGGAGGTTGTTTACGAGTGTTATTAGAGATTTTATTCACAAAGCGTTTATCCCAAAAGTTATTAGGAATCAGTACGCTATATCTCCGTCGCTCTTTGTGCCATCGGCACCTCTATGTATGGCTTAAAGCTCCGTCCCCTCCGTCTCTCCGTGTGCCTTATAATATAACAGTTTTAGATTATCACTCCATATATCGGAAGAACCTTAAATGTTAATAATTGCATCCCTTTTAGCTGAAATTTTGTCGTTTTGATGCTTTAAAAGGTCCAAAAGCGTAATATTCAAGTTATATTATTTATACTTTAGGATGATAAATGGGTATTGATTATCAGTAGTTTATGAATTTTATAGCCGATTTATGTTTATACAATCATCAGTTTTCTTTACTTTATGAATAATGATAACTAACTTTGCCAATAAAGAAATAATCAACAAAAATAAATTTTCAATAACTAAAAACAAGATTCACTATGAGAACAATCAGAGGTAATTTGTTCGCTATTGGACTACTCTTTTCTACGGCAATGGCGTTCACGGGATGTTCTACAGTTGATGACGGAAGTTTTACAGCACCGATAACGCTAAGTGAAAAGATTGGCGGTAAGTGGGTTGTTAATTCTGTTTTGCAGACTGATGAGGCGAATGCTCGTACAAAGACATTGACAGACCTACTCGATTTTGACACGTTTGTCATCAATCTAAACCAAGATGAGGCTGGTAATCCATCAACCTTTACGGTAGAAGGTAGTGCACCACTCTTGTTGCCAACAAGTGGCACATGGAAGATGGATTACAATTTCACAAAGAGTGATAACACGCCAAGTCGACTCCTTCTCAATGACGGAAAGGCTGAGACAGCACTCACTGTAACGGCTGTGCCGGGTAATACGAAGACACTGGAATATCGTTTGACACGCAAGACAAATGGCCAGCCTTTTGTTTCTTACACTTACAATTTGACACAGGCGGTTAAGTAATTTCGGAGCGTGGAAGTTTCAGTACTTATTCTCTTGGGCTTATCAAAGTTTCAAAGTCTTCCTTTTGTAGGACTTTTCTATAAGTTACCATCTTACTTTATTACTTCCTAACTCCCCTAAAATAACAGAATCAATATGAAGAAGATATTATTTGCATTGATGTGCTTGTTCCCCTTGGCATTGTTTGCTGATGGTGTAGAACTACCGAAGGCACCAAAGTGCTGGACAGTTCCTGCTGTCTTCACGGCTGATGAAGAGGTTACTTTCTATTATGATTTGACCGATGTTGGTTTTCAGGAGGGTGTTGACCTCTATCTATGGGCATGGCAGCCAACTGAGCCAGATGCTGGTCATGGTGGCAATTCATCTGACTTTGCGAAGTTGGAATACGTTGGTAACAACATCTATAAGAAGACAATGGTACCAACACAGTACTTTAACAGCGATGTTTCAAAGTTTGAAGATGATGCGTGGCCAGGCTTTTGGCAACGTCTGAAGACGAAGGATGGTAGTATGTGGTCGGGTGTTTTCGCAGCTCCTGACAGCCGTTCTGAATTCAAGGAGTTTAAAAAGTCGGGTGATGGAATCCGTTTCTTCAGTGGCAAGAAAGATAAGGGTTTCACCGATAAGTTCACCTTAGACGAGCCGTTGACAGTAGTTTTCAATCCTGATGTATATAAATTAGGTGAGAAGACATTGACAGAATTGGCAAAAGATGCTGACTTCGTAGAGTTTGCTGCACACTCAGGTTTGAACGATTGGACTGTACAACAGACCTTGGATGTATGGCGTCCTGCAGTGTTAGCAAAGACAGGTTTGAAGAAACTTTCTAATGGTTTGTACGTTTGGAATGTAGGTGTTCCAAGTGAATACTATGCTTATAACCCACAAGATGCAGGGCAG
>QWCT01000728.1_pt1 | contig 22381 bp, 17 predicted proteins | sample 1972681 | NCBI WGS metagenome assembly QWCT01 (sample SAMN09866701, study PRJNA288562) | Human oral metagenome isolate pre3_saliva, whole genome shotgun sequencing... | isolation source: mouth | host: Homo sapiens | place: USA: California | reverse complement strand
TCGGCAAACTTCTCATAATAGGAATTGTCCTCACCACGGTAAATGATAGATTCTTTCTTATCTTTCTTGATTTTCCCCTCCTTAATAAGTCTTGCCTTTTCTGCACGAATCTTTTCAAGCAGTACGGATGCTGGTTCATCATTAGGGTCTTGCGGTACAAGTTTTCCCTGTATCGCCCACTGAAGTATGCTATTTTTTAATTGTTTACCGTTCATCATTAGAAAAATTTACGTCCACGACCTTCACAATCAGGACATTCTTTTTTTATCTTACCTGTCCCTACACATTTTCCACAACTCAATTTGCCATATCCATTGCAGTTTCGGCATTTTAATATACCAGTTCCGCCACATTTATTGCAGTACATATCTCCACTACCCGCACATGAATAGCATCGATCTTTTCCTGTACCAGAACAAAAAATACATTTAAAACCATCGTCACCATACCCTGAGCCCGAACAGAAAATACAGTCTCTTAATCTTCCTGTCCCACGACACACATCACAACGCGTTCGACCTGTCCTACCACAATTATCGCATGCGACCACACCACTCCCACTACATTCATAACACTTAAAATAGCCATAACCATTACATTCGTCACATTCTGTTAGAATCTTACCCTCTCCATTACAATTGTCACATTGCATAAACTTTGGACTGGACTTGCAAGAGACCAATAGTAATGATAAAAGAGCTAAGAAATAGTATTTCATTTTATAGTCAGTACTTTTCAGTACCTTAACAGATAGTCTCTTTCCGTTCATTGTTCGCAATCCTTGCTATTTGTACCAGACTTACTAAGTTCTTACACTTACATAAGACACAACGATTTACTTATAATCTCATTGTCTGGCAATTTAAACTTTCTAATCTATATTGATTTCTATTCCTAAAATCTTCTGTATTTCCGCCAGCGTCTTATCTATCTCATCGTCAAGTGCCTTACGCTTCTTGAAATAGTTGGCAAGAAGTTCGGCTGGAGGAAGTATCTCTTCCTCATCCTTAGGGAACTTGCATTGATCGAAGTTGAAATCCATTTCAGACAATTCTTTGGCAGTAAAGCAGCGAGCTTTCTCTCCCAATTCATCCGAAGTTATTTCCTTACGATCGTTCCACCAATCACAGATAGGTTGGCAATGTTCCAATCTCATTGACTTTGTCTTGGAGAAATGCTTATATCCTTCTGGCATATCAAGACGATAGAACCATGTTTTATCGGTAGAGAAGCCTTCTTCAGCTCCCTCAGCTCGTTCATTATTGAAGAACAGGATATTTGTTGCGATACTGGTATAAGGTGCAAAGATGCTACCTGGCAAACGAATAATAGTGTGGAGATTAAAATCTCGAAGCATCTTTTGCTTAATGGCAAGCTTTGCTCCATCTGTACCAAAGAGGAAACCATCAGGAACAATGACAGCTGCACGTCCATTAGCTTTCAATCTGTACATGATAAGTACCATGAAAAGGTCTGCCGTCTCACTTGAACGGAATTCCATAGGGAAATTACTCTTAGAGGCAGCATCAGTACTTCCACCATATGGGGGATTCATTGCTATCACGTTAACCTTGTCTTCCTCTTTGAAATCGGACATCTTTGTTCCCAGCGAATCACAATGGCGGATATTCGGAGATTCTACGTCATGTAAGAGAAGATTAGTGATAGACAGAAGGTAAGGTAGAGGTTTCCACTCCTGTCCAATGACAGCTTGTTGATAGAGTCTTCCATCATCGGTAGTTTTCACTTGTTTCTGTAAGTAATTCAAAGCAGAAGTAAGGAATCCTCCAGTTCCCGATGTGAAATCACCTACGGTTTCACCAAGTACAGGTGAAAGCTGCTGGATGATGAAATCTGTCAATGCACGAGGAGTATAGAACTCTCCAGCATTACCTGCCGATTGAAGGTCTTTGAGTATGCCCTCATAGATATCACCAAACATGTGTCGATCGGTTGCATCATCAAACTCTATCTCGTTGATGACATTGATAACCTGACGCAGCAAGATACCATTCTTCATATATTGGTTCAAGTCCTCAAACACCTCTTTCACAATAGCTTTGCTACGAGGAGTATCACGTGTTACCTCAAGTCCTTTTAAGGTAGGGAATAGTTTATCGTTGATGAAAGAAAGCAAGGCGTCACCTGTCATTGCATCACCATCTTTCTCATCTATCGCCCAATTTCTCCAACGCAACTCTTCAGGAATTATGGATTCAAAGGTTGTGCGTTCCTTGCTGGCCTTATATTCCCATGTTTCCTCTTGAGTGTCATACACCTTTAGGAAAAACATCCATGTCATCTGCTCAATACGCTGTGCATCACCATTAATACCCGCATCTTGGCGCATGATATTTTGCAGACGCTTTACTATATTATTTACTGCCATTTTTATGCTGTCTTATATATTTCGTTTTCAAGCTCTTTCAATGCCTGTTCATATTTATCTATCCCACCAAATAGTTTCACTATCTTTTGTGGTTTACCTATCTTATTGAATGGATCAGTATCAAGAATATCGGAGTCTTCAAGATTCAAAATACCATAATCTGCATATTTATCGAGAAGAGCTTCTAACACCTCTCGCGCCTTACCTTCATATTTGGCAAAGTAATTCCGCTTCTTGACATTATTTGCCCTTTCACGTCTTGCCATAGGTGGTTGGTCGTATGCCACATGACATATCACATCGAAGATGTCTGCATGCGCCAATGCTGGATTCTTTTCTCTAACAGCATCAACAAGAACACTATAGTCTTTCAGTTCATCAACGATTACTTTCTTCCGCTCTGCTTCTGTCCAATTCTTTACAAAATCATTTAAGGTAGCATAACGCTTTCGAATCTGTTTGCGCGTATAGTCTGTAACACTTTCTGTACGCATAGTTCTACCATCTTCACCAAGAACACTCACAATTTCCGTAGTAATAGCTATTTGTTCACCCTCGACAAGGTACTTAACCCTTTGAGGTTCAGAGATAATAGTTGGCGATTTGTCAGGTATGGTATAAGTCTTCGAACCTTTTCCTTGTGGCGGCTCGGGGTCACCATCAAATTTTGGGTCTTTGAATTTAGCTGTGGCATTGCGGAAATCCAATATTTCCAAATGCCATTTCCCCTTATCAGTTCTTAGACGTGTACCACGTCCTATGATTTGTTTGAACTCCGTCATAGACCCAATTTCCTTGTCAATTACAATAAGTCCACAGGTCTTGCAGTCTACACCAGTAGCAAGTAGTTCAGATGTTGTAACGATTGTCGGATAAGCCTGGTCTACATCAATAAAGTTGTCTAACTGCTTCTTTCCCACATTGTCATCACCGGTTATACGCATAACGTAACGTGAATCTCTGGCACAAAGGTCTGCATTAAGATTGACCAACAGACTTCTCATTGCTTCTGCCTCATCTATGTCTGTACAGAACACAATTGTCTTAGTCATTCTGCCTATCTGTTTCAACATCTTTGTAATACGCTTAGCAACTATCTCCCTTCGCTTGGTGAAAGCAATGTCCCTACCTATATCCTTACGCTCATACAAACGTTGCACAATATCCCTGCCCAGCAAGTCTTTCTCATCTTCATTCGGTTTGAAACCTTGTAGGTCTATGCTAATATAGGAATTCGTTACTCGATAAGGAGCAAGGAAACCATCCTGTATTCCTTGTAACAGTGAATAGGTAAACACTGGTTCGCCGAAGTAATCGAGATTATTGGCTCCATTCTCAGCCTTTGGCGTAGCAGTCATACCGATTTGAGTTGCAGTACTGAAATACTCAAGTACCTTGCGCCATGCACTATCATCTTTCGCACTACCACGGTGGCACTCGTCAACAATGATAAGGTCAAAGAATGTAGGCTGAACTTGTCTGAATGGGTCTTCTACTCCTTCTTCATTAGAAACTAATTGATGATATAAAGCCATATGGACTTCATAGGCAGAGTCGATAGCTGCACCTTGTATTTTGGTCATAACCTTTTTGAAAGGCTTGAAATCCTGTACCATCGTTTGGTCTATCAGAATATTTCGGTCTGCAAGGTATAGTATCTTTTTCTTTGCGCCAGATGCTTTCAAACGATGAATGATTTGAAAAGCAGTGATAGTCTTGCCTGTACCCGTAGCCATAACAATCAGCACCCTATCTCTACCTTTGGCAATGGCTTCAACAGTACGCTCTACTGCTATACGTTGATAATATCGAGGCTCATAGGTATATGGATCAGAATAGAACGGTTGCTCTATAATTTTCAAAGTCTCGTTGTTCAACTGTTTAGCATTGATAAACCGTTGATACAAAGCGTCAGGCGTTGGAAACTGTTCCAACGAAAGTTCAGTCTCTTTCCCAGTCAGGAAATCATGCTCTAAGAATCCATCTCCATTAGAACTGTATGCAAAAGGAATATCAAGAATCTGAGCATATTCCATTGCCTGCTGCATTCCTCCTCCAAGTGGTTTACTATTATCTTTAGCTTCTATAATAGCAATAGGCTTATTAGCAGCATGAAACAAGAGATAGTCAGCCTTCTTACCTGTTTGACGTGCATGCACCTTACCTTGGAAAATAACCCTACCATCAGTAAAGTAATATTCCATTCGGATATGTTCATTCTTCCATCCCGCATTATTAATTGCAGGTGTGATGAAACGCAACTTTATATCTTCTTCTGTCAAATCCTTTTTACTCATTGTTCTTGATTGTTTTAATCTTTACATAATTTTTTATTATGAGAAGTTCTGCTAATAGAGATAATTCTTGCATACTGAACACAATATTGCCGTTGGGCAACCATGCGTAAGGAGTCTTATCTCAGCCTTCTGTTCGTCTGTAGATTCTGGTAGGTTTCTAAGAGAAGGCTGCACTTTATCAGAACAACATCTTTATATCGTTTTCTCAGCTTTTCGAAGCCTGGGTGGAAGCCACTTTTTTGTCTTGTGGTTCTCTACCCAGCACGCTTTTTAATACTTTGTATTAATGCTATACGATGATTTTCAAAATGAAAACAGCCATTATAACTGCAAAGATAGTGTTTTTAGACAGAATGACATAATTATTTTAAACAGAATGACATAATTATTTTTAGACAGAATGACATAAAGACAAGAAAAGACAAAGTAAAGACATGATAACAGGGGAACAGAAGACAGAAGGACAAAAAAGACAGAAAAACAAATAACATAGAAAACCCCTCTCGTAAGGAAAGAATAACCTCTCTATGCGATAACAATTTATACATCGCCAAATAGCATATCCTTTGGTTTCTCCTCTTCCAACAACTCTGTAAGTGTCATGAAGTATGGGTCTTTAGCATATGGTGTCTTACTTTGTTTCACTTTGAACGTACTGCCGTCGGGGTTACGAACACATACTATAGGCTCGGTGCTCTCCAAGTCGAAGGCAAGGTAGAACTCACGCTGTGCGTCAAAGCCTTTGGCTTGCAGTTGCGTACCCGACACGATGCGTGGACCGTTAGAAGACAACTTGTAAAGTTCCTGACTCTGCTTGTTATGGAGCAACACATAGTGGCAATGCTCAAAACCTGCTGTCAGGCGGAGCGAGCCTTGATCCATGCCAGCACGGACATAGTAGAGTTTGTTCTTCTTGATGGGTTCAAGTTGTCCACTCCTGTAGTAGCCCACAAGCACAAGGTTGCTCTCGTCGGGAACAATGGTGTAGGTCAACCCCTTTTGCGGTATGCTGTCCTTGATTTGCTCATAGCGTTCTTCGGTGCGTAGTATCTGCACGAGGTGGTCGCGCAGCATCTTACCCTCGTCCTCTGGCTGTTCGCCGTTAGGCAACAGAGGAAACGCGCCGATGTTCACCTCCTTTATAGATTTAATGTAGTAAGGTGATTCTGAACCGTTTTCTTTGCGATAGCGTCCTGGAAAAAGGATGTAGCCACCGATAATCTCTTTGGCAGTGTGCTTGAAGTGGGTGCTGCCATAGTAGATAGCATCGCGGTAGCGGTGCATCTGGTTAAGCGCATCGGGTGGCGGATAGTCCGAGATATCATAGTCACGTTCAAGGTTATCAATATCCTTGTTCGTATCGTCAAGCACACGGTACTTGGCATCGTAGAGGTAGGTCAGTACAAAGCCGTCTGCCTTTTGAATGTTGAGCACAATGTCGGGCCGCTGCTCCGTGGTAGCGGTATGCACCTCGCCCGAACGGCGGTTGTAGGTGTGCTGATAGCACAGTTCCACAATGTCATCGTTGAAGCGGTTGTGGTAGGTAATCTTGTGCTCCACGGTGCTGTCGGTAAACGGTGTGAGCATCGTTTTGCGGTTCTCCTCCACAAGTGCCGCTTGGTCGGGATCGGTAAGGTCTATCTCCAACACGTCCATCATCAGTTGCTTCATCTTTAGGAAGCACCACAACTCGTACAGTTCCCAAATGGGGCGCACGCCAATCTCGTTGCTACCCTCGTAGAAACCGAGACCACTTTGCAGGATGTACCACAAGCGGTAAATCTGCGAATAACCAGTGCGCTTTTGTAGCACACTACTCTCCTGACGAAAACCTTTGAACTCGCCAATCTGTCGCCAGATGCGGTGGTGTAAGATGTTCTGCAAGCGTTCTCCTTTGCCTTTCAGCCAGTCCAGTTCCTCTCCTAAAAGCTGACCTTGATAGTTGCGCTGCAACTCTCCCAGCACGTCCACAAGTTTCTTACCAATCTGCTTGACGGTGTACTTCACAAAGCGGTTCTCCTTTGTGTCGATGGTCTTCTGCTTCTCGTCGTGACGGAACAGGTAGTGGTCAAGCGTCTTGGCAGCCTTTTGTTCCTCATATTGGTTGAGCATCTTGAGCGACCAACGCTTTATCTTATCCACACGGTCGTAATAGGTAATACGCTCGCCTCGGGTGTTAGGACGGTTGGTCACAAACTCCAAAGCGGTGATGTACTCGTCTATCACACCCTTAAAGATAGAGAGCCAAATCATTTCATTGCTCTGACTGCTCGACAGGTTCAGCGACTGAAACGTCTTGGTAAGATACTTGAACACAAGGTTTTCATACTCAGCGTTAATCATGCTCATCATGTGCATGAGGTCACGTTTCGTGTCGAGTTTCGGTGATACCACACGAAACTCTATCCATGCCAAGCGTTCGGTCAGTCCTTTGGGCTTATAAGCATATTGCAGACGGAAGATACCTGGCTCGTTGAGGAAATCAAGAGCTGCCATGAGGAAACCACCATTGCCAGCGGCATACCACTGGAATGCCTCTGCCACGTCTTTGTTGATGTGGATGATGCGAGGCTCTCCCTCAATGTCAGTGAAGTGCAGCGTGATGTTGTACTGGCAAGTCTCGAACATCACAGGGGGCAGTGCCGCCCACTCCTTGCCCTCAGGAAGAGGCGGCACACCAGCCAACTGTAACGTGCCCTCGGCTGACGAGCGGTAGTCACAGTAGTGCATGGCAGCATCCTCTCCTACACGGCTTTTAAGTCGTCGGAGCGAGTTCTGTATGGAGCGTGTGGTGATAGTTATCTCCACATTTCCTGCCTTGTCTGCAAATTTCAGCGCATCCATGTTTTGCTATCATTTATGGCCAGAAACAAGTGAAGTGAGATAGTTCGAGGCGTTCACGCATTTCTACAATCTTAGCATTGGCTTTGGGGTATGCTACCTCCGTCCATGTTGCCAATTGTGCCAATGGCTCTTTCACCAAGTCCTCATTACCCTCAATGCGTGGCAGCACTTTCATCATCAGGATATTGTCAAGTGCCTTGTTGTAGAGTTCCTCAAACTCAGTGTCCTTGTTCTCCCAGCAGCGCAGAGCGTAGAAGTGGAGTATCAACTCGTTTACTACACGGTAAGCGATACGGAAAGGGGTCTTGCCGAGGATAGCTTCAAGGCTGTCGGGCGTTGTTGTGCCGTCGGCGTCGGTTTGTCCAATAGTTGTCTTAATCTTCTCTGTAAGCAGTTCACGCTCGTCGCTGTTCATTTGCTGCAGTACGTTATTGCTCTGCGCAAATGGAGCGAAAAACCAACCCTTATCCACAACGTCTTCACGATAGCTGAGTGCGTCAGGCTTCTCTATGTCAAACATATCGTTTAGGTTCACCTCGTTCATCTCAATGGTCATGGCGCGGTCTATCACCTTACGGCTGAACTGGTAGGTGGTATCGTCCATGTTCACTGTCCCTACTACGATAAGGTTGCGAGGGATGCGCAGACCTTCCTCCATCAGTTTTGCGTAAGTGCTGTGGAGATATACGGCAGTACCTTCGTCGGTAGTGTAGCACCCCGCGCCCGTACTTGTATTGGAACTGTCCTTGGTTGGGAACAACTCTTTATGGAGTTTTTGCTGGTATTTCTCAAAGATAGCAGCAGGAATAAGTGGTTCGCTCTTGATAGTTCCGTCCACATCCTTGCGGCTTTCCAATATGCTCAGGAACTCGGCGAAGTACTGCTCAACAGCTGCAAGATTCATTTCATCAAGGCACACGAAGAATGGTACATTCTCGTGTTGCATGGCTTTAATGAGGAACTTCACGAACTTTGTCAGGTGGTAATTACCACCGTCAAGTACGGTTTCATAACCGAGCAGTTCAGTGGAGTCGTTCCAGTTTGGTTTTACCTCTACAAGGCAGTAGTTGCCAGGCGACGTCTTATCCTTGCGCAGGTCGCCCTCGTCGGGGCAGCTGGCATATGCCATTTCCTTTACAATGCGGCTCTTACCTGTACCTGAGATACCAGCAAGGAGCAAGAAAGGCTTCGTGCGGATGGCTGAGAGATATGAAAGAACGTCCTTGTTAAGAGTAGCATCTTTTCCATTTACATAATATGTCAATCCACTTCGTTCCGTTGTTGTGCCATTTATTTCGAAGTTTGCAACCAATTTACGAGCACGCATAACAAATTGATCTTGCAAAACCAACTCTTTGCCTTCTGTCTCAATAAACTCATGGTTCGCTAAAAACTTTTGTATGCGAACGTCTTGAACAGACTGAGTTCGTGCGTTATCACATTCATTCTTATAAACGCTATCTTCTCTATATCTTAGAATAGAGTCTGTCACTTTGAAATAGTCTTTCCAAAGAGAAGTTGTCGCTACGAACAACTTAAATTCGTTTATAGTGATTTTGTATTCTCCTGTGGCATCTCCAACCTGAAGGAGTATTTTCAAAAGGAACAATAATGGATTCATATTGTTATTATTTACTATTAATACAAATGATTGCAACTGATTATTGATGAGGTCTTGGTACGATTGCGTGTTAGCAAAATTTGCATTACATCTTTCTTTAATAGAATAATATAATGGAGTTAGATTGTCTGAATCATATGGGTCATTGGTTGTCAACAATCCCGCAGGAACACAATTAATTGTGGCTCTGTGCGGTGTATTTTCACTCAGAGAGCCATATTCTTGTTTTGTCTTGTTGCGATTAAAAAATGATTCGTAGTTTTCAAACTCATTGTTATTCCAATCTTCCAAAATGTGCGACATATAGCACAAATCAGCAAACGACTGATTCTGCTTGGTTATGTACCAAACATAATCCATATTGTCAGCAGATGCTATTTCTACTTTTTTTATATCACTTATTCTCATTGACGTTATACTTACTATTTAAATATAATATAAAATGAGCAAGGAACTCAGCTAATCTTGGTGGAACAGCATTTCCAATTTGTTTACAGATACTTGTCTTTGACCCCGAAAATATAAAATCATCAGGGAAAGTTTGTATTCGTGCAGCTTCTCTTGCTGTAAGTGTTCGGTCTAAATCGGGATGGGTAAAACGTCCTCCAGAAGGGGTGTCAAATCGTGTTGTTATTGTCATTGAAGGCTTATCCCAGTCCATTCGCCCATATGCTCCACTATGAACAGAGTGTATCTCTTCATCAAGGCTTTGCCAGTTTTCGTTAGCTATAATTTGTTTCATTCTTCTTAAAGCTATACCATTATGTTTTGAAGAAACATGATTAGGTACAGAACTGCTACCATCGGTAGCAATGTCTTTCAAATCAAAGATAGCATCTCTAATTGTTTCTCTTCTATTGAAAACACTTTGCAATTCTGTTGGCAAACTCTCCCGCATCAATTTTAATTCCCTATCAAGGTCAAAATCAAATTTTGTACCCAAGATAATAACACGACGACGTTGCTGAGGAACTCCATATTCCTCAGCCTTAAATACTTTTATATGTAAGTAGTATCGACCATTCTTGAAATTACTGTCATCTTCGAAGATACTCTTTATCGTTTCAAGAATCTCACCATTCTTGCTGCTCAGTATTCCAACAACATTTTCAAATACAAAATATTGAGGCTCAAATTTTTGTATTATCTTAAAGTAATAGCGGAAAAGGAAATTACGAGGGTCATCAATGAACTCTGATGTTTTCCTAATACGACTTCCTGCCATAGAAAAGCCTTGACATGGAGGACCACCAATAACCACATTGACATCATGAAGTTCTTGGTAAAGTTTTTCTTTACAGCTGGAATTAAGTCTTTCTATTGCTTTTGATATACTGTCATCGAAATGGTCGACAAAAGAACGTATATCTTCGTTCACCATTATCGTGTGTGTATGGTTTCTTTTATAGGACTGTGCTATCTGTTCATCAATTTCATTAGCAAGAACTACATTAAATCCTGCCTTCTCGAAACCTACCGACAAGCCACCGACCCCAGAAAATATATCTACTACATTCATTTCCTTTCTGTATTTAATCTATACGCTAATTGGTAATTGATAATCTCGTTTATCTCATCATCATTCAAATCGAATAACCGACCAATGAGAATATCTATTTTATCAATGGTTGTCTTATGCAGTTTATGCTGATAGACATAGTCGGTTTGAACTGAACCAATATACTTTTTACTATTTTCTAATTCTTCTTCTAATTGCTTATACAGTTTAACTATTCTCTTTTTTGCTTTGCTATCTACCAAGGAAAAATCCAAATGTATCAAGTCAAGTTCTTTTTTTGTAATATGCCAACAATCAGAATATATCTCCCAAATGTAATAAAACAAGGAAGAGTTTAATATAGCTGAAAATAAACAAACATCATCCTCTTTTGAAAATGTGTATTTTTTATACTCGTTTGATTTCATTGCATGAGTAAAACACTTACACCAAAAAGTTGCTCTTTGATTCAACCATGCTGCATATTCTCCGTTTGCACAAACATTTTCAAGCAACGAAATCTGACTGTTGTTAATCACTTTGTCAGATATACTTTTTGAAAGTTCAGAGCAAAACTTTGGTTTACATGATAATGCATCTTTATCCAGTTGAACAAACTGTATATCCTTGTATAACTCGTTCCATTCATCCTTATACCAATGCTTATATTTTGATACAAAAACACTCTGATTTGAGCGGTTTCTTGTACCAATTATGATTGTAAGTTTTTGGTGAACACCAAGAAACAATGAGCATGGTCTATCAGCAAAGTTTATAAAGAACAACTCAGTGAATTTATCTTGTAGCAATTTTCGTAAGGGTTCCATTCTTAGAGTTGAAACGATAGATATAGGGACGATAAATCCAATTGTTCCTCTTGATGATACTAAATTGCAAATAGAGCGTTCAATAACAGGAGCATACAGGTTTCCCACAGGAACTGTCTTAAAATATTCAGGTAACGAATAATTAAGTTTTGCAACGGTGTATTCTTTGTAAGGAGGGTTTCCTACAACACAGTCAAATCCTCCATTCTTTAAAACCATTCTAAACTCTTTTTCCCAAAGGAATGTATCATCGCAAATTGTGTTGCCCAACTTGAAGTTCTTTAAATCCTTCTTCGTAAGTTTGACAGAAAACTCATATAAGGCAGTTGAAAAGAGTCTATACCTCAATATCTCTAAAGTTTCTTCATCAATATCAACACCAAACACATTGTTTTTGATAATGTGCTGGATGCCAGATGCGCCTAATGGCATTCCAAGTAATTTGTAGATATTGCATAGAATGTTTATTGCTTTTATAACAAAAGAGCCTGTACCACATGTGGGATCAATTAGTTTAATTGTCGCTACATGATTCTTCATCAATGTAATCTCCTTGTCATCCAAAGTAGATATGAATTTACTCAAATCATTCAACGATAGCACATGATTTACTATATACTCTTTATCAAACAAAGAGTACAAAAATCCAACGACTGTACCCTCAACGATGTAAGTTGTTGTCAAATCGTCTGTGTAATATGAGGCGGTGTCTGTCTTTGTTAAATATTTTTCAAAAATAATTCTAAACAACGATTCATAATTAGACTTAGAGATACCCCACTTGGAGATTGTATTCAAAAAAACAAGGCTCTTTTCGCCACCTATATTATCAATGACTTTCTTTATGTCTTTACTATTTGTTTGTGAGATTGAATAAATATCTTTTATATATGATTCTCTGCGATTTGTTGCTGCAAACAAACCTTGCTCTTCTGATATACTAAGATGAATATAATATAGCAAGACAGACAAGGATACTACATTACCCTTGTCAACATTCAACTTTTCTGCATACTGTTTAATTTCATCATGTAGCTTGCAGAATGATTTAAATATAGCGTTGTTTGTCATTGCAATTATATCTCTGTAAGCAAATCTCCTGGTTGTACATTAAGAATTTCTGCTATTCTGTGAATGGTTTCCAAACTGGGTTGTGAAGTATTGGTGCACCATTTTGAAATAGTAATAGGGGCTTTCTCCAATTGGTCTGCCAACCATTTTCCAGTATGACCAGTGTCTACAAAGACACTTTTTATGCGGTTCATATTTTTCATTCGGCTTAATGTTTTTCGCAAAGTTATTAAATTATTGGAACATTCTATCATCAAGACTTTATTATTTGACTGCACCAAATAAAAAAACGGCAAGAAAGTTAACTTTCTTGCCGAAATGGGAACAGACGATACAATGTTTGAGCGAAAAGGAAACATTGTTTTGCTCACCAATAAGTATTCTTTTGCGCAGCAATTAGCATTGTTTTGTTAACGCAGAAACGTATGTTTTGCATGGCAATGTGCAACAGGTGGTTATAAGATGCCGCTCACTGGCACACTGACGGTGTCATGGACGGGGAATTTCTCGCAGCTGATGTAGAGGGTATCGAATGCGTCGGTGCGGTGCTCTAAGAGAGCTTCTTCTTATTCGGCGAGTTTCTCGCCTGACTTGTCCTTACGGAAGCCGTTGCGACCTCGGCTGCCTCCTGCCGATTGAATGGCAAGGATAAGGACGAGGTTGTTGGAGCGGTTGAAGAACGGCATGAGTCACTCTGTATGACTTTCCATTTTTAGCAATTTTACCACCACTTATTCCTGTTTTAACAACAAGATATGTGAAATATTGAAAGTGGCAGCAAACTGAAACAAGACCATTCTTGTCTTTATATTATAATATCTTCCTTACTTGGCAATACTTATCATTCATATTTTTAGAGGGCTTTTTATATTTAGCTTTTTGCTACTGAGCCCACCCCACTCTTCTGTCCATTCTGTTCATTTTGTCCATTCTGTCTTTATCATTCGTATAATTAGCGTCATTCGTAGTTCGGTACATTAAACAGCTGCACATTCTGTCTCCTTCGATCCTACCCTGCCTCCGTAGCTTATGTATATCATGTCCCCCACGACATTAAACCTTATCTTTATGTAAAGTATTTTTACGAACTTACTAATTTGTCGAGAAATAGTAAACAGAAGATTGGGTAATATCTTCCCTTTTTGTCTCGAACGTTTAGAGAAGAATTCGTAACTATCAAAAAAACAATTGTTTATAAGATAAAACAAAGAAGACAAAATTCAGAAAATCACAAGTTTATTTATGGAAGAAACAAAGGAAAAGAAGTGAAATAAAGGAAGATTCTTTATAAAAATAAAGAATTTGTTTATATTTTTCATAGCAAATCCTTATTCTTTCCCTATTCGTCGCACCTAACCTCCTAACTTGTCGACTACCCCACCCCAATAGCTACTAAAGTGTCGCACCATAGTTACTAATTTGTCGCAACCTACTTACTAATCTGTCGCCGCTAAGTTACTAATTTGTCGTCGATTAGTCGTGTAACTATTTAAGGTTCAATGGCTTTGAAGGCCTCTACTAATATCTAATAAAGAATATATAACGATATTCTAAGTTAAGAAGAGGTGTTTTGTTTTGAGAAAATATATATTTTTCGCTGGGGGAAGAAGACTTTAAACAAAAGTTTTGGGCGCAACCTCCCTTTTTGTCGCACATACGTTTTAGGGTGTTAGGGGCGGTTTTTGTTGCGCATTTCGGTTGGCGGCTGTGCATTTGGGAGTCGGGTTTTATTTTCGTTTTATAGTTTTGTTGGCGGAGACGAGGAGGTTGCGCGCAGCAGTTTTGTGTGAAAAACGATTCGGATGAGTAGGCTACTTTGTATCGATTTTTTGTTTTTGTTGCCGTCAGTTTTGAGTTCGATAGCTTGATTTTTACGTGTTTTGGCATACTACAATTTAGCTGCAAATATATTTTTATATATTTGTGTGACAATATATTATAGTCGGCTATGGGTTTGATAATCAGTTCTCCCCCACTCTCACACAACGTTTTATCTCTTAATATCACCTTAGGTTTATTGTTCGTTTTTCTTTTTTATAATCTTGTCGGTTATAGATTCGTTTTTACTCTTTATTGTTTTCTTTTTATCAGTAGGATTTCTCGGAATTTAGTGTTCGATTTTATCGCCTTCATTGGAATAGAGTTTTCATTTTTTCATGGCATTATCGAGCTTATATTTTTGCTTTTTGTAGATTGAGTTTTTCTTCCTATTTTGTCGCACCTTTCCGTTTTTCATGTTTTGACAGCCTGTAATAATGCTCTTTTATAATCAAAGATAAGTGAGACAAATAGGGAAGCTATTTTCCTTAGTTTCTTTCTCTAATCATACTATAAATGATTAATAATAAGATAGTTATGCTTATATTCTTTGTTTTTTAGCTTTAAAAAGTACAAAAACTTGTCACTTTTTTGTCGCACTTTACTTTTATTAATATTTCTTTCCCATTGATATTCAGTTTATTAGGTCGATTTATGGTGTCAGTAAAATATATTCCCTTTTTGTCGCTCAATGCCTAATTGTTATGATATTTCTTCTTAGTAGTATGTCTTTTAAGTATTCGTTTGCAGCTTTTTAATCAAGAAGAAGTAAAAATGTTCCTATTTTGTCGATACTCATAATTGCTCTTTATTCGGTTTTCTCTCCCTATTTGTCGCACCATTCACCATAGGCTTGCTGAGGTTTTTCCTATTCTTGTAATGTTATATGCCCTTCGCACGATAATAAATAATGTGTACAGAGACTTATCATGAGTTTATGATATTTTTGAAGAAACGAAGGCAATCGAGCAACTGCAAAAGAGGGATATTCTCTTTTGTAATCGTATTCCATTGCTTCACAAATTTTATCCTGTAATAACCACGTTTTGTGCTTTTCTTATCTTTGATGGTCCCTATCTGCAAAATGGCAGAAACTTGTGTAGTTAATCCAAGCTCATTAAAAATTAGATATCCTATAATATAACCAATCTGTTTGCCGTTCTCTTCCAGTAAGTCCTTTACAATCTGATAACTACTTGGTATAAGCTCACCAAACTCTGTCATTTTGGTTTTATAATATCGCCCTTTCGACAAACGCCTGATTTCACCAGCTTTAGTCAAGTTTTCCAAGACCTTGTTTACTTATTTTTGCTTGGTAACTTCAACAGGAAAATCGCTTGCAGAAAACACGATACCATAATCCGTTTTCTCTATTTTGTTTCTTACTATTTCTGAAATATTTTCGTTCATAAATTCGTTTTACTCCGATAAAAACACGAATATCTTTTTGCACAATTCAATCTTCATCTTTATAATACACCTTGTAAAATTTTCCACGCTCATCTTCTCCCTGTTCTACATTTTGGCGATTGCCGGCAATGACGATTTGGATTTTCTTATCCAAATTGATGACTCGTTTATAGGAACGTTGCTGCTTTTTACAAGCAGATTCGGAAATTTCAAATTGATTATCGATGACAATATCACATAGATCCTCATACTCTTGCTTATACTGATGAAATCTTTCAATCACTTCAGGTTGAGCAATTATTTCATGAGCAAAATCATTAATATCAAAAGTTTCTTTCTCTTTGAAAAAATGCAACGACTTGTTGAGTAAATCAATTTGGTCTGCTTTGGAAACCTCAAATTCCTTAGGCAATTCTTTGGTTACAAAGTTTTTTGCTAACGCCATAAAATTTTGCGTATTGGTGTATTCGTCTTTACGTTGGCGGACATGCAGGAAATCGTCAATCCAGTATTGAGCTTCTACGCCCTTATTGGTATTATCAACCACAGCAACTACATATCCGTTTTCTCTGTCCTTATTGAAAATTAGGCAACCTTTGTCCAGTTTTTTAATGTTGATACCCTTGTCGCTTTCTAAGTTGAAACTGCCGTTTTCATGCAACACCTTCAAAAAAGTATCCTTATTCTCAGACTTGAATAATCCTACCGCATCAAGAGTTTCTCCGTCCAATATACAATCTTTAAAATAGACAGTATAAAACTCTCCGCCTTTGATTTTTGGGTGGGTACTTTGCTCATACAAATGTTTTGCCAGATTTACCGATTGTTCATAAAGGTGCTCAGGCTCATCAAAAATCTTAGAGACATAGGTATAAATCTCATTTAACACCAAATCACTTTCGTGGTAGAGTTGATAATATTTTTCGGATGTGAAAGCATTTATAAAATATGAAGATAAAACATTCTTGATTTTCTCGTTTAATTCAATAGGTAATGTAGACATCAAGAATCCTTCATCCGCAATTTTATTACCTACATAATGCAAACATACACCTAATATATATGTGTCTAAGTACACTATCATCATTATTTATTTATGCTCGCTAAATAGATTAAAAATTTATTGTAAACAACTGACTTCTGCTTATCCATTTCTGATAATAAGCTAGATTTCAATTTCTTCCGGTCTTTGGGATTAAGGCTGCGTTTATTTTTTAATGTGACAATATTGATTTCAAATTCAGCATTACCTTGTTTGGAAGTGAAGTCAGGGAAACCTAAACTTACTGTCATTTCTCCCTTTTCACCTTTGTAATTATATGAAAAGAAAGCATCAATACTCCATAATTCGAGAGCCTTATAGTATTTCTCTTCTTTCATAAAAAACTTTTTGTCTAGTGATTCCCCTGAAATAAGCAACTTATTTATCTTCTCCATCCACTGAATTTGTTCAGGAAGAGTATAATTATCTTGTGGTTTTACTGAAATATTTTTAATATTCTTACAAGTAAAGTCATCACTCTCCAATTTTGTAGTCAGCCTATAGAAAAAAGCAAATCTTGTAGAATTTGTAAACTCTGAAAAAAGAATCTTTTTAGGTTGTTCATCATTGGGTATAATCCCTTTTTCTTTGTATCTCTTTACTTGTTCCTTAACTATTTGCTCTGCCAAATCTTTTGTTTCTGGGGCTGTATGAGTAATGATAATAGTTCCTTTTCCTTTTTCATTAATAAATTCTACCGAACCTGAAAATTGATGTGTCTGTTCATACCATGATTTGTTTATATCTTTTCTGTTTAATAAAAAAGAAGCCTTTAAATGATTTGGATTTCCATCTACCTGTGAAAAGCGGATAGACCGTTTAAGGCTACAAGTGGACAATTGCTTTTTTATAAAATCATCTAGCTCAACAGATAGCAATTCAGGTGTTGATAATTGAGCATCATTGTTAAATTTTATTTCCCTTGAGATTTTTTTCTCAGAATCTTCCTTTTGAACAAACGCATCTTTAACTTTATCAAATTCATTTGGTGATAATAAAAGAGTTTGCATTATTGGCACTGTATAATCTTTGTTGTTATTAAATGTAAATATGCCACGTTCTTTCAATATTCGATGAATTTCAGCTGCAGAAATGAACTTTTGGTCTGCAAAACCGCGAAGAGCTTCTCCATAAGGAATAAACTTATTTATATCGTTATGTTCTGTATTCATAATTAGAATATGCTTGATGGATTAATGAAGTTTACAACATTAACGGTCTTAGTGAAAGCTACATCTTGAAAACCCTGTTTAGCAATTGAAACTATATCTTTATGATTTAACTCGTTGTAATCAGGAAATCCTATTATAACTTGACCAACTAAATTTGTAGAAATATCCTTTGCAAGTCCCATGAGACGCATAAATGTATCTTTTTCAAATCCATCTATAATCCCCAAAAAGAGGCTTACTTCTTGCTGGTTATTATTTTTTTCCAGTCTAATTGGGATAATACTTGAATTTAGATATTCTACAGGTAGTATCGACCCACTATTATTTCGAGTTAAGGGGTTTAAATTTTGACCTGTAACTGGATAATAAAAAGAGTAGTTATATTCATTTTTTGCCTTTATGAATTTCATAATTTCTAGTATGAATCCAACTCTTTTATTATCCATTATGTAAATGGAATTGTTTTGACAGATATCAAATCTTGTAGAAGAAACTACGCTGATTATGTCATCATTACTATTTTCTTGATTATTGAGCCAAAATAGTACACCAACATCATTAATGGAATTGTATGAGTATTCCTGCAATAACTGATCTTTTAAGTCTGAATAATCGAAACAATCCATTGTATTAATCAAGTCAGTAATAAACCATTTAAACTTTTTTGTAGCACTATTAGGATATTTTTGTGTTTCAAATTTTGAAGAAATTATAATATTATTCAATTGAGAATCGACTAACGGACTCTTGTAAGAATACAGAAAATCAATTCCATGAGTGTGTTTCGTTTTTCCCTGTTGGTCAGTGTGTTCTCCTTTTTGTTTTGAACATTTAATAGTTTCCCCCTTGGCTAAGTCTTGCCAACCTACTACGGATAGAAAGTTCTCAACAACATTTTCTCCGTATTCGCCGATTTTTCTAGACCATTCTCCCATAATCCTATTTTGATATAAAACATTTTGAATTATTATTCACACCATCGAAGTGTTTGTACTGGCTTTAAGTTACCCTTGTAGAAGGGTAGACGGATTTGTAATATCCTACTATAAACAGAACACCTCTTTCAAGTTACAACAAAGGTATAACATTTCGTGTTTATACCAAAGAAAACACGAAGTTTTTTATGGAAGGTGAGTTAGAGAATTTAAACTTGTCAAAATAATAGTTTGAAGCTCGTTATAGCCTCCACAGGAGTAGCATGCACTACGCTGTGTTAATAACCAATTCTTCAACCCAGTAAGAGGGAAATCTTCCTATATTTCATTGCTCAAATACCTCAATTCCGCAGCATTATTCCTTGTGAGGTACTTTTATATATTGAAGTGACATTTTGGGGTCTCTATATGTTGATATGAGGTGCTTCGGTGTTTCTTGGGTCTTTTCTAAGCATAAAATCCCCCATCCAAACCAATGGGGAAGTATGATAACCACAAAGAAATACTGTTTATTCAATGAAGACTTCAGTGTAGTAGGTTTTATTTGTATATAGGTTCAGAACGTTCTGCTTTCCAGTGCGCACCCATTTTGCTGGCACGCTGACAAAATGCAGGATAAAGGCTTTCAGCCTGCTTGTCTTTTTCAATGGCTTGACCTTATCGCTGATATGACGGACGAGATAGAGATAGAGGTTTTTCAGCATGGCGGTAACCATCATGAAAACCATGTTCTCAGCCATAAAGGAAAAGGGCAGATGCGACCATCCAAAGTCATTGTTCTGTATGTCGAAGTTCTTTTCGCTTGCTCCACGCTCATTATAAAATGTAATGATGTCTTTCTCGGTAAGGCCCAATACGGATTCGGTAAGTTTTTCAAAGCCCAACTTTGAGAAAACGTCCATAATGTGATAAATTCCACCGAAAGAAGTGATATTCTCGTTTTTAATAGCTACCTTTGCCATGTCAGATTTTTGCTTACTTGTTATGTTTGCAGCACCAAGATAGGTGAAATTTCTGACATATCCAAGTGTTTTAAGAACTTTGTTTCTCAGACACTTGGAGTTCTCACAAGAATTTATGCTGCGGAATTAAGGTATTAATATATTGTCGAAACAGATAGTTAGTTGCTGGCGCATTAAATGGTTGGGGCTTTACGCTTTCTTCTTGTTATCACTTCTGTCATGTGATACGGGATTTATTCTTCCGTTAGATAACAACAAGTTTAGCCACGATATTTATTTATCAGAGAATCGTATGGTTAAGGTCAGCAGTATGTACTTTCATGGTTGGTATTACCTTCTCTTTGATTTAAAGGGAGAATATGTAATGAATCCTGACTCTTTACGGTTGCACTTTTATGATAAGAATATAACGGTATGGAAATCTTTTCCGTTCTCTGAAACCGATACATATAAAGCCAATAATACGCGCGTAAAGAATAGAATCATCTCAGTCAAATTAGGTTATGAACGCCAAGACAAAAGGGTTGAAGATTCATTAGCCTTGTCTATTCTACCATCAGATTTTCTTATGTGTAATGAGAAAAGAGTGCTCACTGATTCGCTGAGAATAGTGTTGAAGAAAGTAAAGAGGAAATAGTTCTTTTGTAACTCAGTCTGGCTTATTGTGTAATAGATTCAGATTATCACTCCCTATTGCTTAAGGGCCCAACTTATGGGAATGATATTGCGTATTGCCTCAAGTCACATTGTGGGGTAAGGGGATATTGTAGGTAAAAGTGGGTGCTTCAAGTTCAAATTATCTGTAAATTCAGTAATGAGAGGACATGTACACGCAATAAGAACGTTGAAGGGCTCAGTTGCGGATTTGAGGCTATACTATATTAAAGTTTTATCTTCACCCCTATCTCTGCCAGCTTCGCGGCATCATAATCGGCCTTGATGCGAGCATAATCTCTGCTGCCATACGAGCTTGAAACAAGATAATATAATGGCCCACACTTGTCCGGCACCACATCGATATATAATATCTCTCCTGTCAGCAGGCGCATCATGGGCAGATGGTCGTATCTGAAGCGTACCTCCATCACTCGACAGTTATACTGACGTGTCTCCTCCCAAAGGTTAAACATGCTCAGATCCGTCGTGAAGTAGGCCTCGTCAATACCGCAAAACAAGTGGAATTTGCCCGCAATCAGGGTGAAGACTACGCCTTTGAACTTATGTTTTTTATACGCCATGTAAGAACTATGATACGCAAAAGGCAGGTGGGCGTAAGAGGAAAGTGCCTCTAAATACTCCGCCTCGCTGATGCGTTGGCAGTCTTGGAAGTCGTACAGTCGTGCCACAGCCATCGCCTCATCTTCATGGTACACACTTCTTGCCACACCCTCTTCTTCTCTGAAATCGTGCACCACCTGTCCACCTCTAAGATAGGCATATTCTGGCCAATCATAGCCGTGAATGAGCAAATACGAGTCTAACAGATGCAGATCCCGACGTATGATAATCTCGTGAAGTATATCTTGCATGGGCTTCAACGCTTTCACGGCGTGGGCTACCGGCCCGCAAGCCTCTATCTTGAGCATCAGGCTGCTCTCTGACAACGCATGCGCCGTCTCAAAACCATAGTCTTGCCACAGACACCTCCATACCTCTGCGAGCCTTCTCTCTATCTCTTCCTGCTCCGTCTGCCAGTTGCTGCGACGCAGCGGAATCACCACCGAGAAGCGCATCTGCTCTCCGCTTCCCGTGAGCAATCCTACCTCCGTCAGCTCATAGGCGTACACCATCGAGTCTTCAAAAGCAAGCACTCTATTCTGCCCTGCGGCAATCTCCTGATGCGTCAGTGCCTCTATGGCTGTGGAAAAATTGTCTTCCCGTTCGATGCGATAGCTCTCGGTCGGTGCTTCCTCGCTCGCTGGCAATGCATCCGTGCCGTCCTCCGCCTTATCTGCCGACGTCCCCATCTCCAGCACGTCACGCTTCTCGGCCCGCTTCTTGGTGTAATGCTCTGCCCAGATGAGCGCCCCGCCGATGAGCAGACCTATTACTGTCGGCCCCTTACCGCCATCGGCAACGACCCCTAAGACCAATGCTCCGATTGCTCTCAAGACAATAGCAATGAGCAGCCATTGAAGTATAGAGTTGATAAAATGATGGTTCATATATGGTTTACCTTACCTTAATTCTGCAGCATAAACTCTTGTGAGAACTCCAAGTGTCTGAAAAACAAAGTTCTCAAAACACTTGGATATGTCAGAAATTTCACCTATCTTGATGCTGCAAACATAACAAGTAAGCAAAAATCTGACATGGCAAAGGTAGCAATTAAAAACATGAATATTACTTCTTTCGGTGGAATTTATCACATTATGGACGTTTTTTCAAAGTTGGGTTTTGAAAAACTTACCGAATCTGTATTGGGTAAACGTGGAAGTAGCGGCAAAGCATTCTGTTATGGAAGTATTTTTTGTGGTTTTTCATACTTCCCCATT
>QWCT01000602.1_pt1 | contig 22395 bp, 17 predicted proteins | sample 1972681 | NCBI WGS metagenome assembly QWCT01 (sample SAMN09866701, study PRJNA288562) | Human oral metagenome isolate pre3_saliva, whole genome shotgun sequencing... | isolation source: mouth | host: Homo sapiens | place: USA: California | reverse complement strand
TATTATTTCATCTTTGATATTTTCTTTTTTATTAAACATACTAAAAACCCCCTCTATATACTTATATTATAACATTTTTAGCACTTTTTCTCATTAAAATAGGCTGCTGACTCATGCAGTTTCTGCATTTGTCAACAGCCTGAATAAATATTTTTAATATTTATTTTATTAAGAAAGTATACCTTTTCTATACATAAAATATAAAACTAGATTTAAACAAATATTTAATATTATTTTTTAATTTTTGTAATATTGAAATTAGCTCATATTTAAATACGAAATATTAAAATTATTCTGCAAGAATGAAAATAAATTACTTTCAAAAATTTTATATTTATCTTACAGAATAATCTTTAAATTTAAACTATTTTAATTGAATAATTCTATCAATTACAATTCATCAAAGAATGATAATTGTGCTTTTTCAGGAAGACCTTTTAATGTTCCCATTTCTCTCAAGTATTCTACTACCGTAGATGAAACGCTTCCTCGTTTTGAGAAATCTTCAATTGATAAAAAGGCTTTTTCTTCTCTCGCTTGAACAATTTTGTTCGCTACGTTATCTCCAAGCCCAGGAACAATCGAGAACGGTGGGATTAACGTTTCCCCTTCAATTATGTAGTCATGACTTGCTGATTTTTCTAAATCAACTTTCGAGAATGTAAATCCTCTTTCCATCATCTCATTAGCAATTTCATAACTTACAAGAGCATCTTTATCTTTATTCGATAATTCGTTTTTATCTGTAGTTTTTATTTCTTTTATTTTCGCTTTTAATGTCTCTGCTCCCTTAACAACCGTAATAATGTCAAAGTCACTAGCTCTAACAGAATAATAAGCACAGTAGTATGTTAATGGTTGATGCACTTTAAACCAAGCAATTCGAAGTGCCATAAGTACATATGCACATGCATGGGCTTTAGGGAACATATACTTGATTTTTTTACATGAATCAATATACCACTCTGGTACATTATTATCTATCATCTCTTTTTCAAAGTCTTCAGTTAATCCTTTACCTTTCCTTACACTTTCCATTATTTTGAAAGATAAACCTTCTTCTAATCCAGCATGAATTAAGTATACCATAATATCATCACGACAACCAATTACGTCTTTAAGTTCACAAGTTCCATTTTTTATTAATTCTTGCGCATTACCTAACCAAACGTCCGTTCCGTGAGATAACCCAGAAATCTGAACTAATTCTGAATATGTAGTTGGTTTTGTATCATCTAACATTTGAATAACAAAGTTTGTGCCAAACTCAGGAATACCAAATGTTCCACTTGCTGAATCTACTTGATCTCTAGTAACACCTAGTGCTTCAACAGTCGAGAAAATACCCATTACTTCAGGATCTGATACATCTATTGTTTTAGGATCAATACCTGATAAGTCTTGTAATTTTCTAATCATAGTCGGATCATCGTGTCCAAGTATATCAAATTTCAAAATATTATCATGGATAGAGTGGAAATCGAAGTGAGTTGTTCTCCATGGACTCGTTTCATCATCAGCTGGGAATTGATATGGTGTAAAGTCAAAAATATCCATATCATTAGGGACTACTAGTATACCACCTGGGTGTTGACCTGTAGTTCTCTTAGAACCTTCACATCCTGCTGCAATACGTTCTATATCTATACTTCTCTTCTCTATTTCATTTTTCTCATAATAATCTCTAGTAAATGAATAGGCCGTCTTCTCAGCTACTGTAGAAATAGTTCCAGCACGATATACGTAATCTTCACCGAAAATTTCTTTCGTAAAGTTATGAGCAGTTGCTTGATATTCACCAGAGAAGTTTAAATCTATATCGGGTACTTTATCTCCATTAAATCCTAAGAATGTTTCGAAAGGAATATCCTGGCCATCTTTTGTCATTTTAACATCACAATGTGGACAGTTTTTATTCGGAAGGTCAAATCCCGATGCATATTCAGCATTTAGGAAAAATTCACTATGTTTACATTTTGGACAAACGTAATGTGGGGCTAGTGGATTAACCTCTGTAATTTCCATCATCGTAGCTACAAGTGATGAACCAACCGATCCCCTTGAACCTACTAGATATCCATCGTCTAGTGATTTCTTTACAAGTTTATGTGAAATTAAATAAACTACACTAAATCCATTACCGATAATAGATGCAAGTTCCTTCTCTAATCTTTTTTCCACAATTTCAGGTAACTCTTCACCGTATATTCTATGAGCCATATCATAACTTAGATTACGAACCTCATCCGCTGCACCTTCAATATTTGGGGTATACAGCTTATCTTTTAACGGCACAACCAATTCAATCATATCATTGATTTTATGAGTGTTATCAATAACTAATTCTTCTCTTAATTGTTCATCAAGATATGAGAACTCTTTTAACATTTCTTCGGTTGTTAAAAGTGTCGCCATAGGTTTTAAATCACGGGCACCAGGATTGCTTTTCACAGTCAATCTTAGTATTTGTCTGTAAACATGTTGATATTCATCTAAATAATAACAGTCTCCTGTCGCTACAACAACTTTTTCTTTTTTCTTAGCTAATTGAATTAATTTTTTCAGGATTTCTTCTAATTCAGCATTATCTGCTATTCTTTCATTTCTTATAAAATTAGCATAATGATGTTTAGGTTGAATCTCAATATAATCGTAAAAATCAATTATATCCTCAACCTTAGCTTCTTTTGAATTTAGCAATTCTTCAAATACTTCATTATCACCATTACCGCTACCAATTAATAAATCTTCTCGGTATTGTGCTAATAAACTACGTGGAATCGTAGGTTTAGCAGAGTTCAAATACTTAGTACAACTATATGAAACTAATCTGAATAGATCTTTAAGCCCTTTAGCATTCTTAACTAAAATCGAACAAGGGAATGTTCTTGATCGTTTATGCGCAAGTTCTAAGTCAATTTTTTCATCAATTTCGTTATGATATTCAATACCAAGTTCATAAAGTTGATCTAGCATTTTTACAAAGATTTCTGCCGTAGCTTTAGTATCGTAAATCGCTCTATGGTGTTGAACTAAACGAACTTTGTATAGTTTAGCTAAATTGCTAAGACCGTGTCTTTTCGCTTCTTTATTTTCAGCACGAGAGACGAATAATGTATCTATACTAGCATTGTTTTTATTCTCTAAACCTAGTCGTTCAAAACAAGTATCTAGAAATCCAAGATCAAACTTCGCATTGTGGGCTACTAATATATCATCTTCATCTATCCAATTATAAAAGTTAGTCATTACTTCTTTTTCAAGTGGAGCATCTTTAACATCATCATTAGTAATACTAGTTAATCTTGTAATAAGTTCTGATATCGGTCTTTGCGGATTAATATAGCTTTCAAAACTATCTATTTCAGCTCCATTTTTCACCTTAACCGCAGCGATTTCGATTAATCTATCGCGCTCTGCAGAAAGACCAGTAGTCTCAACGTCAAATACGACATACGTAGCATCTTTTAATTTAAGTTCTTTAGGATTTGTCGTAGCAGTAATACTATCATCCATGATAAAGGCGTTTAATCCATAAATCGGTTTAATATCCTTACCTTTTGAACTTAAACAAATTTCAGGATATGCTTGAACACCATACGTATCTGTAAAAGCAATGGCCTCATGTCCCCAATCTATAGCTCGAGCTAAGTATTCTTTTGCTGAAGAAATCCCTTCAAGCTGACTCATCTTCGTATGAGTATTTAGCTCTATTCTCTTTCTTCCAATGTAATTATCTTTCTTCTCTTCTTTATGAGCAACCTCAATAGACTTAGGTTCGATGATTGTATCTCTTAAATAAGGATCATTACTTACAGCTCCATGAATTTTAAGCCATTGACCTTTCTTAATTCCTTTTACTAAATCAATTAGTTCATTCTTACGTTTATTTTGGAATTTCGAATTAGGATTATTACCAAATAATCTTAGTATTATAGAATCACTATAATCTGTAAGTTTTAAACGATACTGATTAGAACCATTTCTGTGAACAATCTCTTCAGTCCCGAAAACCTGAGCCATTATAGTTACATCTCCAGCATATCCAACAACATCCTTAATTTCTACAATATCCTCATCACGAATCTCTTGACCATATCGAGTTCCACCGCCACCTCCAAAGGCAACAAATTTTCTTTCAGGTTCTTTTGGTTTTCGTTCTGCTTCTTTTTTCTCTATTTCCTCTAACTTAACAATTTCCTGGGAAATTTTTTCTTCTTGACTCTCTAGTACCGCTTCAACATCAGTTTTAGAAAAATTAGGAATAATATCTTTAATTGTAATACCTAAATTTTCATAACTACTTATTATTTGTTGTTTTCGTTCATTAATAAAGTTATTCCAAATAGATGGAGCCATTATCTTCATAGTTAAAACACTATTGTTAACTTCAACTTCACTAAATAAAATACTCTCCATTAGAACTTGAGAAATCTCTGAGAAGTTTTCTAATATTATATATTTCCAAAATTCTTTTATTTGCTCATCTGTGACTTCAGTACTTACCTTCAAACGATAATTAACAATATAATCACCTAAGAAATTCTCTCGTAATTTCTGAATAAGTATTGTTAATTCTTCTACTGAAGGTAAACTTTCTCCACTAAAATTAAACGTCCAAATCTTATTCTTATTATCTTTTTCTATATTATCTAAAGAATAATTTTCAAATTTTGAATTGGATAACTGTTCTTCTAATTCTAATGTTTTAACTAATAAAGAAAAATGTTTATTACTCATGATTCCTCCTACTTTTTGTATAACTGACTATGGCTTCATTAACTTCTAAGTTTCTCTCTAATCTACCATTAAAGAGATAAATTAATTTCCACAACAATTTTTATAACTTCTATTAAACATAAAAAATTCATTCATCTTAATTCTATATAAAGATAAAATGAATTGACTTATCATACAATTTTTTAATATATTTCCTATAAATTAAGAATATATTATACCTAACTAAATTATACTAAAAATACCAACTAAAAACAAATGGTTATTTTCTTAACAACTATTTATTTTTAATTGGCATTTTTTAATTCAGCTTATAATTATTATTTATAAAATGATTCTACTTTAGCTAATACATCGGCTACTTGTGTATCAACTTTTTCTAAAGTTTGTCTTTCTTTAACCTCTACAACACCCTCAACGGCCTTTTTACCAACAACTACTTGTAATGGAATACCGATAAGATCAGCATCGTTAAATTTAACACCAGCACGCTCTGCTCTATCATCATAAAGAACTTCAAATCCTGCTGCTGTTAGTTGAGAATATAATTCTTCACTAAGTTTAACTTGTTCTTCTTTCTTAACATCAACACATACTAGATGTACTTGATATGGTGCCACTTCTTTAGGCCAAATAATACCTTTTTCATCACTATGTTGTTCGATAATCGCTGAAATACAACGAGTTACCCCAATACCGTAACATCCCATGTAGAAGTGATTTGCACGACCATTAGCATCTAAATAAGTAACATCCATAGCTTCTGAATAACCTTTACCAAGTTCAAATACTTGTCCAACCTCGATACCTTTAGCAAATTTAACTGGTCCTGATAAATCTTCTGCTAAATCACCTTCTTCAATCATACGAAGATCGTAATGCGCATCGATTTCATAATCGCCTGGGTTTACGTTGATATAGTGGAATCCTTTTTTGTTAGCTCCACAACTATGATTGTACATATATTTAATCGCATTATCACCGATTACTTTACATCCCTTAATTCCAAAAGGCCCCATGTAACCAGCTACACTTCCCATAACTTCTTCAATTTCTTGTTCTGTTGCCATTTCCACTTCAGAAGTTCCAGTAGCTTTCATGAATTTGATGTCATTAAGTTGATCATTACCACGCATTAAAACTAAGTAGAATTCTCCATCAGCTTTTAAGGCTAATGCTTTCATGGCACGATTAACTTCTACACCACAAAATGCTGCAATTTCATCGATTGATTGTTGATCTGGAGTTTCTAATAAACTACGTTCTTTTTTCTCGAAACCTGTAGGCATTGTATAGTTTTGTTCAACTACCGCTGCAGTTTCGATATTTGCTGAGTAGTCACTCTCTTCAGTGTACACAATTGTATCTTCCCCTACTTCAGCTAACGCTTGGAATTCATGAGTATAGCTTCCACCAATATTACCAGAATCAGCTTGTACCGCACGATACTTAAGTTCAAATCTATCAAAAATATTACTATATGCTTGATAATAATCTTTATATGTTTCTCTTAAAGATTCTGGTGAATCATGGAATGAATAAGCGTCTTTCATTATGAACTCTTTACAACGTAATAATCCTAAACGTGGACGAATTTCATCACGGAACTTAGTTTGAATTTGATATAAGTTCATAGGTAATTGTTTATATGAAGTTATCATATTATTAACTGTTTGAGTAATTATTTCTTCTGCAGTTGGACTTAAGGCATATCCTGCTTTTTTTCTATCAGTTACACGAATAAGTTCTTCTCCCATTTTGTCCCAACGACCAGATTTTCTCCAATATTCATCTGATTGTAAAATAGGCATTAAAAGTTCTGCAGCTCCAATTTTACTATGTTCTTCTCTAATTACTTTTTCAATTTTTTGAATTACACGAGTAGCCAAAGGAAGGTAAGTATAAACTCCTGCAGATACCTGCTTCACCATCCCCGCTTTAATAAGCAACTTATGACTTGTTGCTTCTGCAGAGGACGGTACTTCTCTTGTTGTTGGAATAAATGTTTTTGATTGTCTCACAACAATACCACCTCTCATATTTAAAATTTCCTATATTATTATACCATAAATTATAATAATTTTTTCAAAAAAAAATATTTTTTATTAAATTTAAAATTTGTAAAATTATGTCAGTTTTCAACTATTTGTATTTCAAATTTCCACCAGAATATAGTATAATAGTTAAGATAATTATTTATGGAGGGATATATGTTTAATTATCCTAATAGAAAAAGTAATTACATTCAAAAAACTAAATATTCTAATCGAGGTATGGAACTCGAAGAAGATATTAATTTTGCGAATAAATATTACTTAAATAATGACATTGCAGTTATTCATAAAAAACCCATTCCTATTCAGATAGTCGAAGTAAATTATCCTAATAGAGCAAGTGCTATGATTACTAAAGCATTTTACAAAATACCTTCTACTACTGATTACAATGGACTTTGGAATGGGAAATATATTGATTTTGAGGCTAAGGAGACTAATTCGGCCACTTCATTTTCTTTAAATAATATTCACGAACATCAAATAGAACATATGAAAAAAATTTTAATTCATGGAGGGATTACTTTTATTATCGTTAGATTTAAAAAAATCGATAAAACATTCATACTCCCGTTTAAAAAATTCATATTTTTCTATAATCGCGCTAAAAATGGTGGTAGAAAATCCATAAAACTTAGTGAATTTGAAGAAACTGCATTCGAATTATCATTTAACTACAAAATAAGATTAGATTACATAACTATTATAAAAAATAATGAAAGTGAGTTTTAATAACAGATGAAAACTTTATTCAAATATATTAGTTCCATCTTTTTTTCAATGTGCTTAGTATTATTTTTTGCTATTTTAATACTATTTGCAAAAGAATTAAAGGATGTTCCAGATATTACTCAAGCTAATTTACAAGATCCATTATCATCAGAAATTTATGATAAAAATCTTAATCTAATAGCTACAGTTGGTGCTGAAAAAAGAGAATACGTTTCGATAAATGATATTCCTAAAAATATTACAGATGCTGTACTTTCTACAGAAGACTCTAGATTCCAATCACATATTGGTATTGATCCTATTCGTCTTATCAAAGCAGTACTTGTAAATATCCGTTCTAATTCAGCACAACAAGGTGCTAGTACAATTACACAACAGGTAGTAAAAAATTCACTACTGACATCTGATAAATCATTACAAAGAAAAATTCAAGAAGCTTATCTATCCCTTAAATTGGAAAACAGATATTCTAAAGATGATATATTAGAGATGTACATGAATAAAATTTACTATTCTGACGGTCAATACGGTATTAAAACAGCAGCTAAATACTTTTACAATAAAGAATTAAACCAATTAACATTACCTCAAGTTGCCCTTTTAACTGGTATGCCTCAACAACCAATTCTATATAATCCATATGATTATCCAGAACAAGCAAAAGAGCGCCGCAATACAGTATTATACGCACTTCTAAATAATGATAAAATTACAGAAGATGAATATAACAATGCAATTAACACACCTATTCTGGACGGAATAGTTGAAAAAACAAAAGAAGAACGTGCAAACCAGCACACTTATAATCCTAAGTTTGCTGCATATATTGATCAAATAACAAAAGAATTAAAAGAAAATCAAAACTTTGAAAATATTAAAGATCCACTATCTATGGGATTAAAAATATATACTAACTTAAATCCAGAATTACAAACATATGTTCAAGATATGTTAGATAATCAAAGTGCTCCTATGATACGTCATGCTTCTCAAGCAGCTATCTCTGTCCTTGATACAAAGACTGGACTAATTGAAGCAATTGGAGGTGGGAAGAATTATAAAGCTGGTGGTTATAATTACGCCGTTGATGCCCGAGTTCAACCTGGTTCATCTATCAAGCCTTTAATTGACTATGCTCCAGGTATTGAATACTTTGGATGGGATTCTCAGACTACATTCTCAGACTCACCATATCAAATTGCTGGAACTAATTTCTATATCCAAAACTGGGACAGACTTTATCATGGTACAGTTACTATGAGTACAGCTTTATCATGGTCTTATAATATACCTGCTGTTCGTGCTTTCGAAACAGTTGGATACGAAAGATCTAAACATTTCGCTGAAAAAATAGGTATACCTGTAACAAAAGATGAACCAACTACAGCAATTGGAGGTAACGTCGATGGAGTTTCTACTCTTCAAATGGCAGGTGCATTCGCATCTTTCGGTAATAAAGGATATTACAATAAACCTTCAACAATAGTTAAAGTATTTAATGCAAACGGTAAAGAATTACCTAATATTAAAGATGAACCTGTTAAAGCAATGTCAGAAGAAACTGCATATTTAATTACAAATGTATTAAAAGGCGTACTTTCTAGTAACGGTACATCGCCTAATGGTAAAGTAGCTAACTTCGATATGGCAGGTAAGTCTGGTTCAAGTACATTCGACGATTCTGCTTACTATAATTATGGTATAGATGTTGTAAACTCTACTAAAGATAGTTGGATGATTGGTTACACAACTGCCTATACAGTTGCCGTTTGGCAAGGAGCTGATATGGTAGACTCAGCTGCAAAAGCATTGTCTTCCGAACAAGCAAAAACTACACAGGTAATTATGGCAGATGTAATGAAAAAAGTTTCAGATAAACAAGTACCTGCTACCTTTGAAAAACCTGCAGGCATCGAAACGAAAAATGGTGTAGAATATGCTAAGGAAAGAAATACAGAAACTGATTATATGTATGCCGGTACTGACAGAGACGCAGTTTATCAAGCTGCTATCGCACAAAAACAACGTGATAGTCGTTCTGCTCTTACAACAGTATTCAACTCATTAACCAACTCTACTAACAGAGCAAATACTACACAAAGACAAACAACAGGTAGAACGACCGCAGGAAATGCAGCTCAAACAAATAGAGCAACAAATCAAAATAGACGGTAACATATAAAGAAGAATCGTGAAAAATTCACGATTCTTCTTTTATTTTATATAAATTCTCACAAATTTCAAAATCTAATTTATCATCGATATCGTAGCTGTATATTTTATCCATCTCATATACTTTAGTTTTATTTGTATAAAAAGTTTTATCCCTTAAATAATTATTTTTTATCGACATCCATATAGAATCATTAGGATATATGTAGTCAGGCTTATCTTGTCTTCTATGATTCCCACCATGACAGGAAGGAACTGAGTATCCTTTTTATTCATCCATAAATAGACTTTTACTTAATTTAGGTTTAGTAATTGAAACAAGGTGATCACAATCTTTAAACATATCAAACACTGTATATATATATTCTACTTTTCTAAGTGGAGAAGTTACTTGTATATTCATAAAAATAAAATCTTCTTTCATTTCTTAAAATAAAAATTCTAAAGTTTCAAAAGTTGTAGAAGAGTCTAGCGAAACTTCTTTGGCTCGTTTAATGTATTTACAGCGTTTACCATATTCTCCTTCACACAAATTAAGATACTCTTCTGAATCAGAAGAAATCCATATTTCATCAAATTTCTTACTATCTATTGCTACATCAATTGTATAAAAACACAATGGTCTCCCACAGAATAACTTCATATTCTTATCTAATAACCCCTTTGAACTTTTTCGTATTAAAATAACTGAAACTTTTTTCAAAATATCCTCCTCCCCTAAACATTTTTCTTTTTAATATCATAGTACATTATCTAATACAATAATTTAAGCATTAAAAAATCCCTTTCCCTCTCTAAAAAAAGATTGTAATACATCTTTTCGTATTACAATCTTTTAAAATTTCTAGAAGTTAAATCCTTCATAGAATATTCTATTTTTCTTTATACCTTTTCCCTTAAGCATTTTTTCATATACTAGATTCATCACCATCGGGCCTGCGATTATATAATTATACTCTTCACCAACCGGTAAATATTTGTCTAACTGCTCTGTTGTAAATCTTCCATTTTGAGAATATGATTTAAAATTACTTCTTTCATTCCATAACTCGAATTTTTCTTGATATAAGAGTTTTTTATCCTTTTTCACAGTATATAAGAATGTTATGTCTTTATTATCAAACTTATCGGCTAACCCAAGTAAAGGAACAACACCAATTCCTCCACCAATAAGAACAAACTTCTCATTCTTACCAGATTTTTCAATCATTGAGCTTAATACTCCATAACCTCTGGTTAAATTAACCTTTTCTCCCACTTCTAATTTAGGCAGATTTTTTGTAAAATCACCTACACCTTCAATTGACATTTGGACATAACCATCACGTTCTGGTATGTTTAATATAGAAAATGGATGTGGTTCCTTCATTCCTTTTACATTAGGAAAAGAAATAAATGAAAAATCACCCGCTTCTATTTTCCTTAAAATAGATTTACTAGTAGTTATCGTTACCTCCGTAATATTTGAATCTACTTTTCTTATATTTTTTAGAATTCCAACTTTAACATTTAAGTATTTATTATACGCATAATGCCCATAAGCACCGAATGCAATTACAGTATATAAAATAACTAAAACAGTAAATGGAGCTATACTTCTTACATATGGAATCAGAAGAACATGTAAGAAAGCTAATAATGCAGCTACTAAATTAAGTCTATGTATCCACATAGATAACTCATGTTTAAAGATTTTTTCTAACATCTTTTTGATTCTCATTAAGATGCTTATTCTTGAAGTTAACCAACCAGCCATAAAAACAAGTGAATATATGATTACTGCCATAAAAATATACATTGCCCATTCACCTGTTAAAGAGATAAGCCCCGATGATTTCAACAATTGATCATGTAAGTACATAAAGATTACAGCAAAAATTGCAGTTACTCCATGAATTATATACATATCCGGTAATCCTATTATTCTATCTAACCATTTGGGCTGTGAAGATAGAAAAATTGCTGATAGCATCCACGAATAAGCAAATACTCCTAAATTAATAGCTAGTACTCTACTCCCAAAAACCTCTGGCAAACCATTTCCTATTGTTACTATTAATGGTAACGGTATTGTTAACAATACTATTAACCAAATCATATTAAATATAAATCTATGATCTCTTAACATCTGTTATTTTTCCCTCCTCAAAAACTCTTTTTATACCCTCTTTTGTTAACAAAATCCCTGTTAACTGTTTATTTTTTATTATTTCACTCCAGATTTTCTCGTTAGCTACTACTCCTGCTGTTGCCAGTACATCAACATCAGATAGATATGCTCCAACTACTGTGACTTGAATATGATTAATATCGTTATCACTTTTGATATGTCGACCTTTTTTGCTAAGTCCCGAAGTTGCCACTGCTCCATTTTTTATACTATACTTAGCAATTATTTTCTCCCTATCTTCAGGATTCTCTATCCCAATTTTCCAAATAAAATTACTACCTAGTCTAGTACCGACTTGCATATCACCTGCGCCATTAATTGCTCCTGCTTCTATAATACTATTTTCAATAAGAGGCTTTATATATTTCATAAACGCATTTTCTATCACCCACCCCTTTACAAATCCTGTTGGATTATATTTTCCATCAAAAAATGGATCAAATAAACCATAAGTTTCTTTTTTAGCGATTATAGACCTACTGTAGACTTCTTGATATTCCAAATCAAAAAAAGCATCTTGTAATTCTTCACCTAAATCAGTATGTCTACTAACTAAACTATCAGGTAAAAACGGTGAGAATTTCTCTTCCACGTTCTGTAAATATTTATCAATATCATTTACAACTTGATTCAACGCATCTATTAACATTTCATCAAAATCAACTCTAACAAAGGCTATTGTGAAAGGCATGTTCATTCTATTCAATACATAGGTCTTAAACTTAAACATTTTATTTAGCCTTATTTAATGCATCTTGTAAAGAACCTTTAAATCCTTTAAATGTTTCAGATGCTCCAGAAACTAGTGCAATATCGCTACTTTGAGCTTCTATAGCTTCCTCAACATATTTAGGAAGTGCTGTCTTATTAATACTTCGTGAAAATTCTTCATTTGGCTGAAGAAGTACATTAACATTGGCTATTTTCCCACCTTGAACAACTACACTTACTTGGAAATCTCCTTTGGTTGTTTTCGTAACCGCTCCTGTATAAGTACCATCTTTGTATGCTACACCTTCTTTGGTTGAGGAAGTTGTATTTTTTGATTCTTTATTTCCTTCTTGGTTAGTATTCTGTATTTTTTGATTTGATGGTGTAGTTTGTATACTTGGTTTAAGAAATGTATAGTACCCTGCCGTCAAAGCAGACGCTCCTACAACTCCTATTAATGCTGTCTTTTTTATTTTACTCATTATTTTACTCCTATTATATTGTTTTTAATGATAATATATCATAATTTTCATGTGCATCCTATCAATCTGCTTTAAATATATTATATAATTTTTTGTTAAAATCAAACTAATATTGGTACTTTGATTTTATCTTGATGATATCCTATTTTTTCCAACATAGATTATAACAAAAAATCTTTAGAGATATTTATTACCTCTAAAGATTCTTTTGTTATTTTTTCGGTCTTGTTTCAGGGAATGTAAATACAAAAATGATATAAATTAAACTTCCTAATAAGTAGAATATTATTGAAGAATTATATCCCATGTGATTTAAAACTAAACTCCAAGTAAAGTTAAATAATGTATAAATTGCATATCCAAAAGCCCAAAATATTCCAAACATTATTGTTAATCTCTGTGAGTTCATATTTGGCAACTCATATGGAAGATTTAAATATACTGGGTACTGTGAATACATGAAAAATCCTGATAAACTAAACATTATGTATGATAACACAACATTAGTAGATACAAAAGTTAATCCTAATGCCATGAATCCAATCATCAATACTCCATGAGCGATTAAAAATGGTTTTCTTCTAAAGTTTAATTTTCTAGTAACCATTAAGCTAAATAAAGTTCCAATTATTCCACCAAGTGTTACAGTTAATATCATAAATTCTGGTTTAAAACTTGAATTATGAGCATGTTCTGCTACAACTCTAGGTAGTGATACTAACGGCATAACATAAAGGAATAAAAATCCACCGAAACCTAATGAAAATACATAGATAAATTTATCTTTAAAACCATCAGCATAAGTGTATTTTTTAGCATCTTCTTCGTGCAATGTTTCTTTTGATTCAATCAATAATTTATAAACAAAATAATTCGGATGTTTCCAAGTTATTGTTGGTTCAAAATCATGAGAGAAAATTAACCAACAGATAAATAAAATTATACTAAAGATACTAAACCCTATCATAGTATAACGCCAATCTTCTACAAAATGCTCTTTGAACAGTAAGAATAAGATAGCGACTAATGCAGCTCCAACATTGTATGCAGCAGTAATAATTGCACTAGTCATTATTTTCTTATCATTCGGTATAAATTTAGCTACAAACGAATTTATAAATACAATTATCATTGATCCTCCAAATGCCATAATCATTCTAGAGAATGTGTATAACCAGTAATTTTGGGTAAAGATAGCAAAGAATGAAAAACATAGACAAAATAATGCTAATATTGCAGCTTTCTTTGGATGTAACTTAATTAAAATAAACGCAGCAAGAAGGTTAGCAATAATTCTTGCTATAGTTATTGTATAATTAACTACTTCTGAAATTATAGGAGAAACCTTTTCTCCATTAAAATAGTGATCTGTGATTTGCTTCGATAAGTTTGATCCTGCTACCCAGTTAGTAGCAAATACTACATATGCAGCAATTAGAATAGCAAACATTATTATTCCTTGTTTTCTTGTAGGTGAATTTGCTGATAATTCCATATATATACCTCTTTTTTGTAATTTAGTAGTACAACACAAAACTGTTATAATACTGTTTTTTTATATTCAACTATAGTTTAATATAAAATATATGAAAATGCAAGAAAAATATTTATTTACAATACATTTTCATATAATTATTTTCAAAAAAAAGAAAGATTAATATCAAAGTATTAATCTCTCTTCTTAAATAAATTTTTTAAAGATAATATAGGTTTATTTCTAACTATCTTATCATTCCCTATAAATTCTCTCATTTCTTTTAAGCATTTCCCAGAATTTTTTACAATAAAGTTAAAACTTCCTGCACTTTTAGTATCTATAAAAAATCCTCTGATATATTTATCTCTAAAAAACATTTGCGCTCTAACTTTATCTATTTCTGTCCAGGGTATTTGAATATAATCCTCTGTATTTCTCTGATTATAAAATTCAAAAGCTTTATCACCTACCATTACATCACCATGCTTATTTCCTATTGAACCTGTAAGGCAATTAGCTTTAGTTGTGTATACCACCTTACTATTCATAGACATTACCATTCCTCACACCTCCTACAGATTTTTCATAATTAATTTTAAAAAGGAAGTTGAGACCATTTCGACTCAACTTCCTAAACTTTATTACATTACACCGGCTACGTGAGCAATTACACCTAAAGCAAATAATCCGAAGATTATTACTACTGGGCTTACTTTACGTTTTAATAACCACATACATACGAATGTTAATAATAACGCTGCAAATCCAGGAATAAGTTGATTTAAGTTATCTTGTAATGTTGTAACTTTTTCTGGTGTTAGTGAGAATTTTCCACTTGTTGCTTTTGTAACAATATCTTGTAATACTTCACCAGTAATGTGTGTTCCTTTTTCAGGGAAGTGAATAAATGCTTTTTCATCTAACTGTACTTTAGAAACAACTAATGGGAAACTGATGTTAGTCCAACGTTGAACTAAGATACCCATTACGAACATACCAAGGATTGAAGCTCCTTTTGTAATTGTTTGTAAAATACCACCTGAAAGGTCACTTGTAATTTCTGAACCTTTTTTATAACCAAATTCTTGTGTATACCATAAGAATCCAATACGGATTAAGTTCCATGCGATAAAGAAGAATAATGGTGCAATAATTGAACCACCAGTTGCTAATGAAGCTGCGATAGCTCCAAGGATAGGACGAACTGTAAACCAGAATACTGGATCCCCAATACCTGCTAATGGTCCCATCATACCAACTTTAACCCCTTGGATTGCTGCATCATCGATATCAGCTCCATTTGCTTTATCTTCTTCTAAAGCAAGTGTAACCCCAAGAATAGGTGCTGCAATATATGGGTGAGTGTTAAAGAACTCTAAGTGACGTTTTAATGCTAGAGTTGCATCTTCTTTGTTTGGATATAATTTTTTAAGCGCTGGGATTAAAGCAAATGCCCAACCACCATTTTGCATACGTTCATAGTTCCATGAACCTTGAAGGAACTGAGAACGTAACATAACGCTACGACGATCTTTTTTACTTAATGTAATTTTTTTCTCTGACATTTGTAGTTCCTCCTTATTAATAATCGTTTAAGATATCGCCTAGTGGATCACCAGATGAGGCATTTCCACCACCGCCGCCACCTTTGTTTTTAGAAAGGTTTAGGTAAATAACTGCTAAACATAATCCTATGATACCAGTTGCAATAAGTGTTAATTGGCTAATTGGTGCTAATGCGAATCCTAAGAAGAAGAATGGCCATACTTCTTTAGTTGCCATTAGGTTAATAACCATTGCGAAACCAACTGCAACTACCATTCCTCCACCGATTGCCATACCTTCTGTGAACCATTTTGGTAATGCTTCAAGGGCTTTTTGAACTACTGATGATGGAATGAACATTAATAATCCCGCTGGAATAGCAACACGTAATCCTTGAGCTGCAAGTGCTACGTAGTGCCAGAATTCAACTCCACGGAAGTTACCCTGTTCTGCTGCTCGGTCAGCTTGGTGAACGATAACTACTGATAATGTACGAACAACCATTGTAAGTACAAGACCAACTGTAGCTAATGTAACAGCTGTTGCGATAGCGATAATACGTCCTTCAGCTGAGAAATCTCCAGCTTTAATGAAAATAATAGCAGATGCTACTGATGCTAACGCTGCATCTGGAGCAACCGCTGCTCCAATATTAGCCCATCCAAGTGCTAATAATTGAAGAGCTCCACCTAAAATAATACCTTCTGATAAATGTCCTGTTGCTAAACCGATTAATGAACAAGCAATAATTGGTTGATGGAATTGGAATTGGTCTAAGATACTTTCCATACCAGCTAATAACGCAACAATTAGGACTAATATAACTGTTAGAATACTAAATTCCATAGTGTCCTCCTAATTTCTATTAAATTATAATTTTAAACCTTCACTTGATTTAGCTTCAATAAGTTTGAATAAATCTGATGGAGAATCGTTAGATACTTTACGAACATCAAATTTAACACCTAAATCACGAAGTTTTTTGTATACTTCTACATCTTCTTGATCTAATGATAATACATTGTTAATTTGAACTTTACCAACTGAGTGGGCCATAGATCCGATATTTAATTCTGGAATCTCTACTCCTTTTTCAATTACTGCAAGTGCATCTTGTGGTGTTTCAAATAATAGTAACGCTTTTGTATCACCAAATCTTGGATCGTTATAAACTTGAACAAGTTTATCTAATGGAATTACGTGTGCGCGTACTCCAGGAGGAGCTGCTTGCTCAATAAGTTTTTTACGTAATTCATCTTTTGATACTGAATCTGAAACTACAATAATTCTGTTTGGATGAGTTGCTTTTGTCCAGTTTGTAGCAACTTGTCCATGTAGTAGACGAGTATCGATACGGGCTAATACAAATTCTATTTTCCCATTTCCTAGTACTGTACCTTCTGGAATTTCTCCTTGAGGTGTAGCTTGTGTACTTTCAGCTACTTCTGCTTTTGGTTGTAGTTCTTCAGGGCGAACTTTAACTCCATCAATAGCTGTTGGTGTGATTGCTTTTGCAATCTCGTGAGCTGTTGTCATAGTGAATCTACTAGCATATGCTTCGATAAGCATTGGTAAGTTTAATCCTGCTACGATTGCTCTTTTCTCTGGTGCTTCTTCAAATAACTTGTTAGCTTGGTTAAATGGACTTCCACCCCAAAGATCGACAAGGAAAAGAATTTCTTCAGAATCTACTTTAGCAATAGCTTCTTGAAGTTTTCTTTGCAAGTCTTCTGGTCCTTCACTTGGCATAAATACAACTGCTTCTACTTTTTCTTGTTCACCAAAAATCATAGAACCTGATTGTTTAATTCCTGCAGCAAATTCACCGTGACTTGCGATGATAATTCCTACCATCTTAGTACCTCCTTTTATTTAATTCTTATTTATTATGACGTGTATACCTTTGCATACAAATAGATTATATCATTTATTATTTTTTTTGTAAATGTTTAAGTTTCTTACTTTACAATCAATGCAATCGATTTCCATATTTTTGTTTTAAATGTGTTTTATATATTTTTTTACGATAAATATATAAAACAGTTTAATTAACTTATGTAAGGCGAATTTTATTATATTTTCCCTGTTCGTTATGTTAATTTTAATTTTCAAAAATATCTTATGAAAATATTTTTTTCATACTTTCATAAAATTGCAATTGTTTTTTTATTAGATAGTGCAGAAAAAAATAATAACGCAACAGTATATCGATACATTACGTCATTATTTTATCATTTGAATAATTTACTTTATATTCTTTTCTGGAAATAACATTTTTAATACATTTAGCGATAATCTTCTAGACTTACCTGAATGTGGATAAATATGCATCATCATCATAGGATTAAAATTAGCTTCGATAACCCCATAATTAGTTGCACTAACTTCTTCTTTTATATCTGAAATTATTAGATCTACACCACAAACCTTAGCCATCATAGCATTCGATATTCGAACAGCTAGCTCTTTATAGCTACCATGAACTTCATCTGTCATATCCACAGAGTCTCCACCTGTACTGATATTTGAATTTTCTCTAAGATATGCCACTTCATTCACAGCTAATATAGAATCAAAATTTAATCCTTGTTCAGATAATTGAAGTTTTTCAATTTCTCCAAGTTCAATTTTTTTCAGAGGAGTTTTCTTTGCATCTCCTCTTAGTGAATCCGAATTTTTTTGTTCAACCAATTCTCTTATTGTATGTTTACCATCACCTACAACATTTGCAGGTACTCTTAATAATACAGCTTCGGTTTTTCCTTCAATAACAAAGAATCTATATTCTGTACCCTCAATAAACTCTTCAATAAGTATATCTTTGTCTTCTTTAAGGGCGAATTCTATAGCTTTAGAATAATTTTCTACTGAACTAGTCCCTTTTTTAAAAATAGTTATTCCTAATCCAAAATTAGTACTCTTTGGTTTTATAACAATTGGTTTATTTTTTATATAATTAAATTTTTGGAGTGCTTCTTCTAAACTAGAAACTTCATATCCTTTTGGAACTCTAAGACCTTGTTCAGCTAATACTTTTTTAGTAACAACTTTATTTTCCATAATCAATGGAGAAATATAACTATCCTTACTTGTCATATTTCCATTTTTTACATACTCCACTCTCCCATTACTTTCTAAACGAATAAACTGATCATTTTCATCTATAACAGTAACTTTAATACCATTCTTTATTGCATCTTCAATTACAGCTTGGGTAGATAGTTCCATATTAGAATATGCACTTAATGAATAATATTCTCTTAAAGCATCCTCTTTATACATTCTAGCTAACTTCATTCCGACTTTAGCCATATCATTTTCTTTCTGATATTCTTTTAAGAGTCTAGCTCCTATAGTAAGCTCAGGATTTTTTATTTCTTCAATCTTCTCATCTATTAAATCAATATCGCTCTCTAGTAGACCTACTTTTTCTACCATGTCTTTCATTTGATTTAATAGCCACAGTCCCTCTTCTTCATACTTAACTTTTTCCAGTGGATGAGAAAGTGCTACATTTTCGCTATATTCATACCCTAAAGATTCAGAAGTATTTATATCCTCTTCTTCTAACCAAACTAGAGTCTTTATGAATAAATGTATAAATCTAATATCTTTTTCTAAAATACCAAACGGTGCAAATGGATTTAAATCAAATAATCTAAATTCAATATACTTAATTCCTTGTTCCGGGAATTTTTTGATAGTATCTGCACCTCTAAAACGAACACTAGAGTAAAATTCTTTTTCAGCTATTAATTGTTTATTTTCTACATATCCTGTTATATCTTTAATATATCTTTCTAATGAACTATATGATACTTTAATATCATCATCATTTACATAACCATATCTACTAGTTCTTAAACTTCTTACAAAATCAGTTGGTTTTATACCATCTGTAAAATATTTATCCTCCGCCAAAGGAGAAGCACCTAAAAGATAAATTAAAAGCCATTGATATCTTAAAAACTGTCTGGCAAGTTTTAAATAAACATCATTTTTTACACTTACTATATCCTTGCCAGTAATTTCAGCAATTTTCTGCATCAACAAATCGTCTAGTTGGAAGTTATAATGTATACCTGATACCATTTGTTTATACTTACCGTATTTTTTTACTAAATACTCTCTATATTCTATATCAAACTGCTTTTCAAATTGCGCAACCCTTATATCTTCTTCGTTAGGTAGTATAGCTGGTACACTTAAAGGCCAAATATATTCATCTTTTGGTAGGTTTTTTAAAGTCACTTCATGTATAGCGTTTAATATCCTTAAAACATCTTTTTCATTATTTTCTGGTGTTGTTATCAACTCAACCTGTGATTCAGCAAAATCAGTCTGAATGTATGTATGCTCGTGTCTTACTCCAAATATTTTTGGATGATCTGTTTTAGTTATCTCTCCATTCTCTAAAACACGTTGTCCTTCTTTTTCTATACCAATTTTTACATTAGCAAATAATTCTTCTAAATTATTATTTATTATTATATCTTTAATTATCATATTACATCACTTTCTACAAACAGTATAGTTATCTTCTATCTTATCATAAATACACAATTAATAATAGAAATTGAACTCAATAATAATTCAAATTATATAATACTCTTACAATATTCTTATATATATGTTATAATCAAATTACACTTAAGAAAGGGGATAAATACGATTTACTATCGTATTTCTAAATTTTTTATGATTAAATTAATAGCTAGTGATATGGATGGAACTTTATTAAATCATAACCACAAAATTCCAAAAGAGAATGTAGAACTTATTAATTATGCAAAAAATCAAGGAATAGAATTTGTAGTAGCAACTGGAAGAGCCTATTATGAAGCTTTACCAGCTTTAAATGAAGAAAATATTAATTGTGATGTGATTAGTTTTAATGGTGGTATAGTCTATGATAAAAATGGTAATATCATAAGTATTACACCAATGTTACCTAAAGATTTATACTATACAATTGAAATATTGAAAAGTTTTGATATAAGTTATCAACTTTATACTAAAAATACTATATATACTAAAAGTATAGAAACTGATATAAACGCCTATATAGATTTAATTAGGTCTAATGGCTATGATCCGGATGTTGAGCATTTACGTGCAGAAGCACAACAAAAGCTAGATGTGGGATACATTACAGAAGTAGAAAATATAGAATTATACCTTAACGAAAAAGAAAATCCCCCAATCAAAATAATAGCAATATCTAATGATATATCGAAACTAGAAAATGCTGCCAAACTATTATCAGAAAATACAAGTATAAGTGTGACATCATCTGGTGCGAATAATATAGAGATAATGCATAAGAATGCTACTAAAGGCGAAGCCTTAAAAGAAATAGCTAAAATTTATGGCATCAACTTAGAAAATGCTGTAGCAATTGGAGATAATCTTAACGATCAGGCTATGCTAGATATTGTTGGATACAGCGTTGCTATGAAAAATGGTAATACAATATTAAAAGAACAAGCCAAATACGTGACGGAGAAAACTAATTCCGAAGGTGGAGTTGCAGATACAATATTCAAATTAATAGAAGAAAACAATGAAATTAAAGAAGATATCAATGAAGTATTAGTAAAAGCAGCAATCGATGCAACAAAATATGCTTACGTTCCTTACTCTAATTTTAAAGTAGGTGCTGCAATATTGGCTGAAAATGGGAAAATTTATACAGGTTGTAATATAGAAAATGCTAGTTATTCTCCTACAAACTGTGCAGAAAGAACAGCAATTTTCAAAGCAGTAAGTGAGGGAGTTACAAAATTCAAAAAAATCGCAGTAGTAGGTGGCCCTAATGGTAATCTAGAAAATTATTGTCCACCTTGTGGAGTTTGTCGACAAGTAATCTCTGAATTTGCAGATGAAGATTTTGAATTAATCTTAGGCACTTCAGAAAATACCTACGCTGTATATAACTTCTTTCAAGAAGTATTACCTCTAAGTTTTACAGCAAAAGAACTAAAAAAATAAAATTAAATGGTCATTAGAATATAAATTCTGATGACCATTCTTTATATAGTTAACTATTTCCAATTTCTATCACTTACAAAAAAAAGTCGTAACAAAAGTTACGACTAGGTTAAGATGACCCGTACGGGATTCGAACCCGTGTTACCGCCGTGAAAGGGCGGTGTCTTAACCACTTGACCAACGGGCCAAAAATATAAAAGGCTAAATAATTAGCCTTTTATTCAATTAATGAGCCATGAAGGACTCGAACCTTCGACCCTTTGATTAAAAGTCAAATGCTCTACCAACTGAGCTAATGGCTCATGGCTGGGATACCTGGATTCG
>QWCT01001448.1_pt1 | contig 22500 bp, 16 predicted proteins | sample 1972681 | NCBI WGS metagenome assembly QWCT01 (sample SAMN09866701, study PRJNA288562) | Human oral metagenome isolate pre3_saliva, whole genome shotgun sequencing... | isolation source: mouth | host: Homo sapiens | place: USA: California | reverse complement strand
GTAATCTACCAGATTGGCGGACTCATCGCCGGTGTTGTCAGCTTCAATTTCTTCACCATTGTGGCAATTGCGCTGATTCTGATTGGCATTTGGGGACTCCTACGTCCGTACAAGGAAGCGGAAACGCTTTCCGAGAAACAGGAAAGAGCCATAGAAAAAGCTATGGCATAAAGTGAAAGCAATACCGATTCAATCTAAAGAACGGAAAGAATAAAGAAAAAGGCCTTTGCCGGAGAAGGGGAAAATCCTCTTCGGCAGAGGCTTTTTTATATACTTTAAGTTGTAAACTTTAGTTGAAACGGATAAGAAGATCTTTTGCTATAATGGTAATAACGATAGCAGTCGATAAAACAAATGGTAAAGCCGGAAACAAAATCGTAAGGCCGAAAATCAAATTGCACGACTGCAATGAAAATTCTTAAAAGAAAACTTAAAAAAAGAAAAGCGATGGGAGGAAAGAAGTATGCAATGTCACAACTGCGGAAAAGAGGTTGCCAATGGAGCAAAATTCTGTAAATATTGCGGAAGTCGCCTGACAGAGAAGCAGGAATCTTCGGACATAGCAGAGAAGCAGGACGTTCCGGAAGAAGGAGAGGACAAGGATGCCTCGGAAATTGTGAAGCAGGAAGCTTTGGATATAACAGATAAGCAGGAATCTTCGGGAGCAGTAGAGGATGAGCAGGCTATGCCATCGAAAGAGAGAAATGCTGCATCGGAAAAGAGGAAAGCAAGTCCGATAGTGCTCATTTCCGCGGCGGGGGCCCTTGTTGTTTTACTTTTTCTCACTTTGTTTTTAACTTCTTTCGGAAGCGGTATCAATCTGAATAAATATATGAGTTTGGAAACGGAAGGCTACGAAGGCTACGGAAAAACAAAGTTGTCTATAGATTGGGACGCAATAGAAAAAAAATACGCTTCCAAAATGAGTTTTACGGAAGCGGCAAAAGAGGAATACGGTATGTTTCTCTCTATGATGAGTCCTGTTGAAATTCTGCGTGAAAATGTAAGAGTGGAGGTAGATAAGAGTAGCGATTTATCGAACGGAGATGAGCTGAAGTATACCTGGCATGTGAATGAAGAGAGGATTAATAAGTATGTAAAATGCAAGCTGAAGTGGAAAGACGGAGAATATAAGGTATCTTCTCTTAAAAAAGTGGAGAAGATGGATGCTTTTAGCGGGCTGGGACTGCAGTTTTCGGGGATTGCTCCAAATGGAGAAGTCAGACTGCAATATAACGGAAAGGGAATAGATGTTTCTGACTTTCGATGTGATAAAACAAGCGAATTGGAAAACGGAGATATCGTGACGGTTACCCTGTCTGAAGACGCTATTCCGAAGCTTGTAGAGAGCTATGGCATGGTTCCGCAGGAAATGAAAAAGCAATATACGGTTAGCGGACTTGATAAGTATATCAGTAAAACGGAGGAAATTGACCCGGTAACAATAAAGGCACTTCAGGATCAGGCATGGGATGAATATCAGGAATATATGGCCAATTCCTGGTCCAAAGAGGCAAGCCTGGAATCTTTTGACTATCTCGGTACCTATCTTTTGACCAATAAGTCGAAGGAAGAATGGGAACAGAATCGTCTGTATTTGGTATATCGGGTGAAATCCCGAATTAACTATAGCGGAAGTTACGGAAAGTATAATCAGGTCAATGATATCTACTGGTTTATTTCATTTCCGAATTTAATTTTGAAAGCGAATGGAAAGGTTGAAGTAGAGGACATTTTGAACGGTTCCACGCCCTTATCCACTTTCGACGTGGATTCCGGCTTAAGTGACGGCTGGTTTGGTACATTAAAATGGTCATACTACGGTTTTGGCAGTTTGGAGAGTTTATATAAATCTGCCATTACCGCTAATTTATCTTCCTTTAATCACGAAGACCACGTTGAGGAAAGCGGAATAAATCAAGATTCCGCTAATGCCTCTTCCACTCAGGAAAGTTCCGCTGAGACGAATAGCGCCGTGAATTCTACTGAGGCGAGCTCTACTGCGGAAAGCACTGCTACGGAAGGCTCTGCAGCATTAAAGATTAGCGGAGCGGGAAATGGAGAGTATATTCTCCCCGACAGTGATAAGAGACTTATTGGCAGGGAGGATTTGATGAATCTCAGTCCTGAGCAATGCAAAATGGCAAGAAATGAAATCTATGCACGGCATGGCAGAAAGTTTAAGGATGCGGCTTTGCAAAGCTATTTCGACTCCTGCCCTTGGTATAGCGGAAGAATTGAGCCGGACAGTTTTTCGGATTCGTACTTGTCCGAGGTGGAGAAAAAGAATAGGGATACGATTGTCGCATTTGAGCAGGAAATGGGCTACAATAAACGCTAAAGATACTTTCCGTTCGATAAGGGGAGGATACTTTCTTGCTCGATAAGGGAAGAATACTTTCTTTCTCGACAGGGGAAGGATGAACGCTTTCTTGTTCTATATGAGGAAAATACCTTCTTTCCTGATATGGGAAGAGAGACAGACGGCACAAATGGATAGAAAAGAAGAGGAGAGCTATATGGCGGAAAATAATGGAAAATCTTTGTTTACGGCAAGACAGATTATGCGGGTTCTTTCGTTTATCTGTATCATAGTGGTGTTTTGCCCAAGCTTTTTAGTTTCCTGCTCGGGACAAAGTAAGGGCATCAGCGTTATGACGGCGGTGGGAGGGCTTTCCGTATATGGGGAAAGTATTGCAAAGCCCCAGCCCCTTATGCTTATTTGCCTGCTATTACCGGCAGTGATTTTAGCGCTCCTTTTTATGAAAAAACTTCCTGAGAAGCAAAATGCACTGATTATAGTTATATGCGGAATATCGGATTTTGTCATCTGGATGATCTTTAAAGCCGTAGTGAAAAAAATTGCAGAGGATCATTACTGTGAGTTTAAAACAACAGGCTGGTACTTACTGAATAATCTGGCTTTGTTTTTCCTTATCCTCTTTGCCATCCTCATTCTTTTACAAAAACTGGAAATGGATACGGATATCCTCTCTCTCCTTTCCGGAGGAGGTACCAAGGAAGCTATGAATAAGATGTCCGAATCACTGGCGAAGATTTCCGACTCGCTGACGAAGAGCTCGGACTCGGTAATGAAGAGCTCGGACTCGGTAATGAAGAGCTCGGACTCGGGAACGAAGGTCTCCGACTCGGCAACGAAGAGCTCGGACTCGGTAACGAAGAGCTCCGACTCGGCAACGAAGAACTCCGAGGCCGCGAACGATTTGACCGAGAAGGCGGGTTCCCATGCAGAAGAAATAGAAGAAAAACCTAAGTTTTGTCAGGAATGCGGAAAACCGCTGGATCCCGATGCGGCATTCTGCAAGTACTGCGGGACCAAGTGCTAAAACGTATTGCTCCGGGAAAAAGTAAAGCTAAATTGAAAAATTAAATTTCTATAATGTATACCCGATGTTTAAAAAATGTTGTAGAATATGGTCAGGTTATATACAACTAACACAAAGGGATATCCACTGCGCTTTAAGCTTTGGTCTATGAGTTTGTGGTTAAATCCTAAGCTTCACGCTTCGAACTTTAGGCTTCGAGCTTTGCACTTCAAGATATAGGAGATTCCCGAAGTAGAAAGAAGGTTATTTTATGGGAAATGCCGTTGTGATTTTGTTGGTAGCTTTATTGATTTTGTTCATTATACGGGTTCTTCGAAAGGAGCACAAAGAGAGCGGATCCTGTGCATTTTGCAGCTATGCCAAGGCAGGAAAATGCAATCATGTAGGGCATGAAGAACTGGATCATCAGGATTTTCATCTTACGAAGGAACAACAGGCTATTCTTGATCGACATAGCAGAAATAGAAAGAAAGCATAGTAGTTTTTTTAGAATTTGGGTACAATACAAGGGAAAACACAATGGTTTTTCGTAAAGGAGTGCTTTTATGTTGTGTATTGAATCGCCCAAATTACGTGTAGAAATAAAAGAAAAGGGAGCCGAACTCACCTCTGTTTACGATAAAGAAAAGGGGAGGGAAATGCTATGGCAGGGAGAAAAACCATGGCAGGAGCAGGCTCCTATTTTGTTTCCTTTTGTTGGAAGACTGCAGGGAAAACACTATTTTTATAATGAAAAAAAATACCCGATGGGCTTACACGGCTTTGCAAAGGAAAGTCTGTTTCGTGTGGTGGAGTGTGACAAGAATTCCTGCCTTTTAGAACTTCGAGATACTGCATTAAGCAGGGTTTCTTATCCTTTTTCGTTTCGATTAAGACAGTCTTACAAGCTGGAAGGAGCGAACCTTCTCGTAGAGACGAAGGTGGAGAATCTCGGAGTGGAGACTATTCATTTTGCTTTAGGATTTCATCCCGGCTTTCACATCTTTTCGGAAGAAGAAAAGATTTCGGATTTTGAGGTCGGTTTTCCGAAACTGAAGGAAGACAAGCTTGAGCAGGTTTATTTCTCGGAAGACTGTCTGACAGAGAAGGAGAGAGGATATTTTAGCTTAAAGAACAAGAGTGTTTCGCTTTCTTCCGCGCTTTTCCGGAAGGATGCCTTAGTGTTTTTCGGAACGGAATCCGCAGTATTTCTGCATAAGAAGGGAGAAAAGGGGGGAATCTATATGGAATATCCGGATTACCCTTATATCGGATTATGGCAGCCTTACAAAAAATCGGCTTCATTCCTTTGCATTGAACCATGGACATCGCTCCCAGGAAGAGTGGGTGTAGAGGAAGACATTGCGAAAAGAGAGGATTTTATTACTCTGTTACCGGAAGAAGAAAGGAGTTTTCATATTAAAATCAGCTTTTCTTTCTGCTCTTTTTGATAATAGTATAAAATCACGAGGAAGGAAAAGGCTTCCGAACAGGGGAAGGCAAGCCATACACCGAGCATTTTCCAAATAGAAGAGAGCAGCAGGGCGAAGAAAATGATAGCAAAGGTACCTCGAATGAGGGAAGTAAGAAAGGCCGGCTTCGGGTTGTTTGTTGCGGAAAAATAGGACACCAGGAGGGTGTTTATCCCGCCGAAGAGAAATGCCCAAAAATAAACTGCAATTCCCTCTTTCGCGGAGGCATGAAGTCCTGCGTCATTTTCACTGTTAAAAAGGGCAATAAAGAAGTTGCTTTTATAATTTACAAAGAAAATAATGAGTACGGAAAAAATGAGGGAGGCGATAATGCCGTATTGCAGATATTTTTTCAGTTCTTTCCTCTCTTTTTTTCCGTAGCTTTGACTCATTAAGGGCTGAACACCCTGTGCCAAACCGTTAAAGATTGCAGTACAAACGGAGGAAATGTTGGCAATGACGCCGTAGCTGGCAACACCGATATTTCCGGATAGATTCAGAATCAGCATATTAAAGGTCGTAATGGTCACGGCATTCGCAATTTCTCCGACAAAGTTCGAAAGACCGAGCTTGCAGCAGGCGCAGAGGTGCTTTACGCGCGGAACTTGCCAGCCGAACGGAATAGTATTTTTCTTCCCGCAGTAATGAATGAGGCAAAAAAGAGAGCTTACGATAGGGGAAATTCCGGTTGCGAGTGCAGCGCCCGCCATACCCATATTCATGGGAAACATAAAGATATAGTCAAAGACAATGTTAAAGAAACTGGCAAAAACGGAACCCATCATGGCAATAGAGGGATGATTGTCGTTTCGAACATAGGCAGTTGTTGTGTAATTTGACATATAGAAGAAGGCAAAGGGCAGAATGGTTCGAACATAGGGGATTCCCAGTTCTTGCAGTGTGCGGTCTGCGCCAAGAAGTTGTAAAAGCATCCCGGGGAAGAAAAGTCCGCAAAGCATAAAGGGGAGACTGAAAACGGCATTCCAAAAAAGGGACTGCAAAAAAAAGGAACTTACATCCTTTCCTCTTGCCTTTCTGATACTGTATCTTGTGGCGCTTCCGATTCCGAGCATGGAGCCGAGGGCATTCATTAAACCGTAGAGCGGAAGAACCAGATTTAATACGGCAAGTCCGTCGGTACCTGCATAAGAAGCGATAAAGTAGGTGTCTGCTAAAATATAAATAGAAATTCCAATCATAGTGGCCACGCTATGGCTCACATAGTGGATAAAATTCTTCATAGATAATCCCCTGAAATACTTCCCTGCATTTTTTCATCATAAAAGTGTTCATCATAAAAGGCGGATTTCGCGTTTTGGTAAAATGGGTACTGCAATAGTAGTGTTTTTTGCAAAATAAGTATTGCAGTAGTATTATAAATAAAGCGTATTTAAGAGTGCCGTCCGCAGACTTGATATTTTGCTATCCTAACACGAAACGGAGAGGCTTTGCAAGGCATTGCCCTTTGGAAAGACTTACGGAATGGAGCAGTTTTGCAAGGTATGGCTCCTGTGGAAAGACTTTGCATAGTATGCCATGACCTTCATCGTATGTTCTGCCGGGTACGCAGCTTTTGGTGTTGTAGGGGAGAGAAACGGATGAGAAAAGTTTTGTCGGAAGAAGAAAAATACAAACAAATGATGGAAGAGCCGGTACAGTCTTTGATTCCGCGTCTTGCCGTTCCGTCCATGGTATCGATGATTGTGGTGGCTGTGTACAATATGGCAGACACTTTTTTTGTGTCCCGTCTGGGCACTTCCGCTTCCGCTGCCGTGGGAGTTGTCTACTCTATGGTGGCGATTATTCAGGCGATTGCCTTTATGATCGGCATGGGCTCGGGGAATGAAATTTCCCGTTTGCTTGGCGCAAAAAAACAGGAGGAAGCGGAGCGATATGTGGCTATCGGATTTTTTACGGAGCTTATTCTGGGAACATGTATTGCTCTTTTCTGCGTTATTTATGTTAGAACTCTCGTCTATGCACTGGGGTCGACTAAAACGATAGCGCCTTATGCGATAAGCTATGCCCAATATATTCTTCTCGGAACCCCTTTCATTATGGCTTCTCTCGGAATGAACAATATGCTTCGTTTTCAGGGAAATTCCTTTTATTCCATGCTGGGAATTGCCACCGGCGGTATCTTAAATATGTTTCTGGATCCGCTTTTTATCTATGGCTTCCATATGGGGATCATAGGGGCTGCGGTTGCTACAACACTTAGCCAGATTGTATCTTTTTCTATTTTACTTTATCAATGTAATAAGATGCCTGCTTGCATTAGCGTTTCCTTAAAGAATTTTAAGCCGAGCTTGAAGCGCTATAGCCTGATTTTGCAGTTTGGTCTACCAAGTCTTGCCAGACAGGGGGTTGCCGGTGTATCTACGATTATTCTGAACTTTTCCGCACATCCTTACGGAGACGCGGCGATTGCCGCTATGGCGATTGTTATGCGTATTATTATGTTTTTAAATTCTCTTGTTATCGGATTCGGACAAGGATTTCAGCCGGTTTGCGGTTATTGCTACGGGGCAAAAAATTATAAGAGGGTGGAAGAAGCCTATCGTTTCAGCTTAAAGGTTTGTTTTCTTATGCTGATTGTTATGGGAACGGTGGTTTTTATCTTTGCTAAGCCCCTGATTACGGTATTCAGAAAAGAGGATGCGGAGGTGATTCGCATCGGCTATCTGGCGCTCCGCCTGCAATGCCTTACTATTCCGCTTTCAGCCCAGATTACGATGGCCAATATGTTCAGTCAAACCACAGGCTATCCTTTCCGCGCAAGCATAGTAGCCCTCCTTCGGCAAGGAATCTGTCTGATTCCGGTGCTCTTTATTTTACCTCCTCTCTTCGGACTGCTCGGTGTACAGATGTCGCAACCGATAAGCGACATTTTTGCGGCAGGAATTGCCTTTTTTATAACAAACGGAATCTTACGGGAGCTTCGCGTGAAGTCGGGAAAATAGGGGGAATTCATGTTTTCTTGTTTATTACTGATTATTTATCTTTCTTTCATCAGCCTAGGTCTTCCGGATGCTTTGCTTGGTTCTGCCTGGCCGATTATGCATGAGGAGTTGCGCGTCCCCATTTCCTATTCGGGCGGTGTTTATATGCTGATTTCTTGCTGTACAATTCTGTCCAGCTTAAAAAGTGAAAGCTTAAATCTTCATTTCGGGACGGGGAAAATTACCGCCTTTTCCGTACTGCTCACCGCTCTTGCGCTCTTCGGTTTTTCGCAGAGTCGTTCGTTTTATATGCTTATTCTTTTTGCGATTCCCTACGGACTCGGGGCGGGCTCGGTAGATGCCGCTTTAAACCACTATGTGGCTATGCACTATTCCAGCAGACATATGAACTGGCTCCATTGTATGTGGGGAATAGGGGCTTCTCTCGGACCTTATATTATGGGCTATGTTTTACAAAAAGGAGAATCCTGGAGCAGGGGTTATCTTTTGATTGCCATGCTTCAGGCGGCACTGACACTTATTCTTTTCTTAAGCCTCGGGCTTTGGAAGGGGAAGGGTTCCGAGAAAATCACTCGGAAAAGTTTCGAGAAAAGCAATAAGGAAAGTTCCGAGAACACTTTCGGGGAAGGCGCCAAGGAAAGTTCCGAAAAAGCGTTCAGAAAAAGCTCTGCGGATGGGAAAAAGCTCTTGTCTTTTCGGGAAATTTTTGCTCTTCCCGGAGCGAAAGAGTGCATTGCCAGCTTCTTTTTCTACTGTGCCATAGAACAGACTATAGGTCTTTGGTCAGGCTCTTTTATGGTGTATTCTTTGCAAATTGACGCAAAGCTTGCCGCTTCCTTAGTGGCCTTATTTTACTTTGGAATTACCTTCGGACGTTTTCTTGCCGGAATCTTTTCCGCTAAATGGACTGATGAGCAGATGATATTAGGAGGAATCGGCATTCTTTTTGGAGGGATTCTTCTTCTTTTTCTTGCCTCTTATTTTTTCGAAAGACAAGTTTTCGGAATAGAGTTTAGACAGTTGATTATGATTCTCAGCCTGCTTTTCATGGGTCTTGGTTGCGCTCCGATTTATCCTGCGATTATTCATTCCACGCCGCACAATTTCGGTGCGGAAAATACCTCCGCTTTAATTGGAAAGCAGATGGCTGCGGCTTATATCGGCAGTCTCAGTCTGCCGCCCCTTTTCGGCGTTTTAGCAAAGGGCTTCGGGACGGGACTTTTTCCTTTTTATGCTGTCTGCTTAGCTTTTTGCATGGTATATATGTATAAGAGGCTTCTTGTAAAGACGCGAGAAGCGAGAAGAAACGGGAAACTATAGAAAAGAGAAGTAAAGCGAGAAGAAACAGAAAATTGTAGAAAAGAGAAGTAAAGCGAGAAGAAACGGAAAATTGTGGAAAAGAGAAGTAAAGCGAGAAGAAACGGGAAATTGTGGAAAAGAGAAGTAAAGCAAGAAGAAACGGGAAATTGTAGAACATGGAATAAAAAAGAAGAGGAGGACAAAAGACTTGGATAAGGATAAGGATATAGCTGTAAAAACGAGATACGGCACGCTCCGCGAACGATACTTGTTAAGAATTAAAGATTCTCTTATGGTGAATTTTGGGATTTTGATTGTAGCGGCTTCGATTTTCTTCTTTCAGGTGCCGAGTCAGGTTGCCGTATCCTCTATTTCGGGACTTGCCATTATTCTGAATCATTTTCTGCCTCTTTCCGTGGCGACCTTGACCATGATTCTGAATGTGATATTGCTTGTCATTGCCTATTTCTTTTTGAGCCACAGCTTTGCGTATAAAACGGCTTATGCAACCATAGTCCTCCCTCTTATCCTGCTTCTTTTTGAGAAAATCTTTCCGCATAATCAGTCTCTAACGGGAGATGTGCTCCTGGATGTGATTGCGTATATCTTTTTTGTCAGCATTGGTCTTGCAATTTTATTTAATAGAAATACCTGCTCGGGAGGTCTTGATGTTGTGGCAAAGCTCATGCAGAAATATCTTCACATGGAGCTTGGAAAGGCACTGGGGATTTCGGGGCTTTTTATCGCGTCCTTATCCGTTTTTGCTTTTGACAAAAAAGCGGTGATTTTATCTATTCTGGGAACCTACTTTAACGGCATTATTCTGGATTATTTTATCTTCGGACAAACGATAAAAAAACGGGTTTGTGTGATTACCGACAAGTCGGAAGAAGTAACGGATTATATTTTAAATCGCCTGCATAGCGGAATGAGCATTTATGACATTGTGGGAGCTTACAGCCACGAGAGAAAGAAGGAGATTGTGGCGGTGGTGGACAGGCAGGAGTATCAAAAGCTGATGCGTTTTTTGGAAAAGGAGGATCCAAAGGCTTTTATCACGGTCTACAATGTGGCGGAGATTCATTACACACCCAAAAAATGGTGAATATCGCTCTCGTTCTATTTCTGATTACAACAAAATTTCCGATTTAAAAATGCTTTTTTCTAAAGGCTTTTTTAATCCAAAAATAATCTTTACTTCAAAGATTCTTTAATTCAAAAATAATTTTTACTTCAAAAACAAGAAAGATTTATTGGATAAAAAAGAGATAAAATGAAAATATATGCTATACTCCTGTTAATACATTAACAATCTGAAGGACAGATTTGTTAGGGAAGACGTGGGGGAGCCGGCGTAGCAGGGAAGCGAGAAGTCTGCCGGTCTAATACATACCGCTACGGAATACTATTGAGAGGAGAAAAAGGAAATGAAAGCTTATGCAATGCTGAAAATCGGAGAATCAGGATGGATTGAGAAGGAGAGACCCGCATGCGGTCCGATGGATGCCATTTGTACACCGCTCGCAGTAGCTATTTGTACTTCCGATGTGCATACCCTTTGGGAAGGGGCAATCGGGGAGAGACACAACATGATTTTAGGGCATGAGTGCTGTGCGGAAATCGTGGAAGTCGGTTCCATGGTTAAGGATTTCAAGGTGGGAGATCGTGTTCTCGTTCCGGCTATTACTCCGGATTGGAATTCCTTAGAGGCACAGGCAGGCTTTTCCATGCACTCCGGAGGAATGCTTGCAGGCTGGAAGTTCTCCAATTTTAAAGACGGTGTTTTCGGAGAGTATTTCCATGTGAATGATGCTGACGGAAATCTGGCGCTGCTTCCCAAGGGAATCGACCCGATTGATGCTTGTATGCTTTCCGACATGGTGCCCACAGGCTTCCATGGAGTAGAGCTCGCCGATGTACAGTTTGGTGATACGGTACTCGTTATCGGTATCGGTCCTGTAGGGCTTATGTCCGTAGCGGGAACCGCACTTCGAGGAGCCAGCAGAATCATCTGCGTAGGAACAAGACCGGCTTGTATTGAAGTGGCTAAGAAGTATGGCGGGACCGATTTTGTAAGTTATAAGAACGGCAGCATTGAGGATCAGGTTCTGGCTTTGACAGACGGGAAGGGCGTAGACAGAGTTGTGATTGCCGGTGGAGAAGTAGACACCTTTGCTTCTGCAGTAAAGTGCATGAAGCCGGGCGCCAAAATCGGAAATGTAAACTATCTCGGAAAAGGAGAGAGCATCGGCATTCCTCGTATCCAGTGGGGCGTAGGTATGGGACATAAGGCGATTAACGGCGGTCTTATGCCCGGAGGAAGACTTCGTATGGAGAAGCTCGGAGCTTTAGTTGCTTCCGGAAAACTCGATGTACATCCGCTTGTATCCCATGTATTTGACGGCTGGGAGAATCTGGAGAAGGCACTCTTCATGATGAGAGATAAGCCTGCCGACCTCATTAAGCCGGTAGTATCTATTAAGAAGTAAGAGAGACATAAAAGAGGCTGTAAAACTCCAAAATAGCAGTTTGGTTGTTTTACAGCCTCTTTTTTTTACAACGAATGGTGTGCGTATTTTTCCTTTTCATGGCTTAGCTTTCCTTCGCGTCCTAAAATAGGTTTCTTTCTTAATTATCCCGTTATCGCTTCAGAAATATACAAGATAGAATAAAAGGAAAAATATCATTAAAAAATAATATTGTTAAAAGATTGACATTTAAAAATTCGGAGAGTATTGGAAGGTCTATTTAAGGAGGCTTAAGATGAGATTTACATTACCAAGAGACATTTATCACGGAGAGAATGCATTAGAGGCACTGAAGACTTTTAAAGGAAAGAAGGCTTTTGTCTGCGTGGGCGGCGGATCGATGAAGCGTTTCGGCTTTTTGGACAGAGTAGTACAGTACTTACAGGAAGCCGGCATGGAAGTAAAGCTTTTTGAAGGGATTGAGTCCGATCCTTCCGTAGATACCGTAATGAAGGGTGCGAAGGAGATGCAGGACTTCGGACCGGATTGGATTGTGGCAATTGGCGGAGGTTCTCCCATTGATGCGGCTAAGGCTATGTGGATTAAGTATGAGCATCCGGAGTGCACTTTTGAAGATATGTGTAAGGTCTTCGGTATCCCGACACTGAGAAACAAAGCGAAGTTCTGCGCGATTTCCTCTACTTCCGGAACCGCGACCGAGGTAACCGCATTTTCTATTATTACAGACTATAAGAAGGGAATTAAGTACCCGATTGCGGACTTTGAGATTACTCCGGATGTCGCTATCGTTGACCCGGCTTTGGCACAGACCATGCCGAAGAAGCTGGTTGCCCATACCGGAATGGATGCGTTAACCCATGCGATTGAAGCCTATGTTTCTACCGCAAATTGCGACTACACGGATCCTTTGGCTCTACATGCCATTGAGATGATTCGGGATGACTTGGTAGATTCCTATAATGAGGATAAGAAGGCCAGAAATGAGATGCACAACGCACAGTGCCTTGCCGGAATGGCATTTTCCAATGCCTTACTGGGAATCGTGCACTCTATGGCACATAAGACCGGTGCCGTATTCGGAGACTTAGGCGCTCATATTATTCACGGTGCGGCAAATGCCATGTATCTTCCGAAGGTTATCGCCTTCAATGCGAAGGATGAAACCGCAAAGAAGCGTTATGCCAAGATTGCCGATGTAATCGGTCTTTCCGGACATACTGATGACGAAAAGGTAAAGGCATTGATTACTTATGTAAGAGGCTTAAACGACAAGCTGAACATTCCGCATTGCATTAAGAACTATGGCGCAGATTCCTATCCGACAGAGCAGGGATTCGTTCCGGAGCAGGTTTTCTTAGAGAGACTGCATGACATCGCGGTAAATGCCGTTGCCGATGCCTGCACAGGATCTAACCCCCGTCAGCCGAGCGTAGAGGAAATGGAAAAGCTCTTAAAGTGTTGCTACTATGACACAGAAGTGGATTTCTAAGCGGCGTTTTTCGCTTAGTATTCCTATGCGAGCTTAGCGAGAGCGTGCCTCGTAACGAAGCTGTACAGCATATAGGTATATAGGTATTTTGATTTTTTGAAGTTTTCACAAAGAGAGGAAGACAAAGCGCAGAAATCTCAAAGATTTCGCAGTTTTGTCTCCTTTTTTTTGTTTTCAGAAAAATATACAATCATTTTCAACAGTATTTTTGTGTGTTTTGACACAAAAGTATACACATTGTATAAGGAGGAAAATATGAAAAAAACTTTGTCGGTACTTCTTGCTATGGCGATGACCATAGGGCTTGTAGCTTGCGGAGGGGCAAGTGCAAACAAAACGACTTCTGCAGGAGATCAGACTACGGCGGCCGGTTCCGAAAAGGAAGCAGCGGAGGACAGTAAGAAGGCGGAAAATCTCACGGAAACGCAGAAGATTATTCAGGAAGCTCAGGGAATGACCATGGAGGAGCTGGCGAAAAAAGCCATTGAAGAGTCCAACGGAAAGATGTTCTACGGTGTTGGAAATTCCAGCCGCGGAAAAACGGCACTTCCCCTCTTCATTGATTATTTAAAGACGATTGATCCCTCTTACAATATGGATTTCGAGTGGCAGCAGCCGAAGAACAATAAAATCTTTGACCAGCTGAACGCGGACAATAAGAAGGATGTCGGAACTTTTGCGATGACCTTGATTCAGGACGGAAACCAGATTAAGACCAAGATGACGGATACCGGAATTCTGGATACTTTCATTCCGAAAGAGTGGGCTGAGGCAAACGGAACTACTCCGGATAAGTATAAGGGCTTCCTTCCTTTACAGACTCTGAATAAGGTATTTATGTATAACTCAACCGGAAACAAGACCTACAACAATGTTTGGGATTTTGTTGCAGAAGGTGAGCACGGCCTTTTCATGGGTGTGGATTCCGAAATTGTAGGAAAGAATTTCCTCTATATGTTAACCGAGGACAAGTATGCCGCTTGGATGAAGGAAGCCTTTGATGCCCTTCCGGAAGATAAGAAAGCTTATTTCGAGCCGACCGTAAAAGAGTGTAAAGCTACGGCGGAAGAGTTCGGACTCAGTGATGACGCAGCATACTCCTTGGCTTGGATTAAGCTTTGGATGGCGAGCTACAATGAGCAGACGGATGACGGTCCGATTTGCACGACTTTGACCGATGCATCCGCTAAGGACCAGTTTGGCCTCTTGGTTTATTCCAAGCTTCGTTCCATTGAAGAATCTCCGACCGTGTCTGTAAACAACATCAAGGTGGCTGCTTATCAGGACGGCTATAAGGGTGTCGGCGGTTTCGGATACTGCCATTATCTCTTTGTTACGGATAACAGTCCGCTTCCTTGGACAGCTTGTGCATTCATTGCTTACTTAACCACTACCGAAGACGGCTTCTCCGCATGGGGTAAGGATATGGGAGGATATTCCTCTAACCCGGTCGTTGCGAAGGAAAATGAGGAAAAGTTCCATCATGAAAAAGGCGGTATGGCGGAAGACGGGAAAACAGTAGAATTCGATGCCAAGAATGACCGCGGCTATGAGTGGTGGACAACAGACGGAAAGCTTGTATTGGAGGATCCGGACTACTGTGCGGAGGCAGCTTTCGGAATCGGTTCCTGGATTGAAGTATTAGATAAGAACAGTGCACAGTAAAGCTTTACTTTGCTAACTTTTAAGGAGTAATCATGGCAAATAACGTGACATTAAAGACTTCGACGGTACGAAGAAATAAGATTCGAACTTATTTTTCCAAGCCGCATAATGTAATCTTGCTATTGATGGGCATTGTGCTGACTTTTACGACTGTTGCGCCGATTATAGCCATTATCCGGGATACTTTCGTGATTCATCCGGGTACCATTGATGCACATTTAACGGGGCAATCGGAAGGCTTTACTTTAATCAATTACATTGATTTGTTTACCAGTAAGTTAGCAAAGACAAATCTTTGGATACCACTCTTCAATACGATGCTGCTTGCCGTCGGTACTTGCGTGGTATCCATCCTCTTCGGAGGAATCATGGCTTTTCTGGTTACCAGAACAAATCTTGCCTGGAAAAAATATTTAAGTTCTATCTTTATTTTTCCCTATATTATGCCGCAATGGACTTTGGCTGTTGTATGGCAGCATATGTTCAACAGTAATGCGGTAACGGGAACACAGAATGGCCTTTTGGCAGCACTTTCAGGCATTACGATGCCGCTATGGTGGTGTAAGGGGCTTTTCCCGAGCCTTCTTGTTCTCGGGATGCACTATGCGCCTTTCGCCTACATTCTGATTGGCGGTATTTTCAGAAATATGGATGCCAACCTGGAGGAGGCGGCAACGATTCTCGATACACCCAAGTGGAAAATCATGACCAGGATTACACTTCCCATGGTAAAGCCGGCAATTCTCTCTACCATTCTTTTGGTTTTCGGCTCTGCAATGGGCTCCTATCCGGTTCCGCACTATTTGGGACTGACCACTCTTTCTACGAAGTATGTATCCATGAACTCCAAGTACACGGGAGAAGCTTCCGTGCTTGCCATCATCATGATGCTCTTTGGTGTAGCCATCATGCTGATGAATCAGATTTCCCTTACAAGTAGAAAGAACTATACTACCGTGACGGGAAAGTCGGGACAGATTTCCAAGATTCAGCTCGGAAAGCTGGGACGCTATATTATTGCCTTCATTTTAGTGATACTGACCTTTTTCACGTCCATTTTCCCGATCTTAAGCTTTGCGGTGGAAACCTTCCTGCCGAATCCCGGAGACTATTCTTTCCTTTATACGGGGGACCTCTCCAACCTGACGACGAAATGGTGGATTACGGCGGAGAATATTACGGAAAACGGCATGTACGGGCAGATGGGAATCCTGTACAACAACACCATTAGGACGGCCTTCTTTGGAACGCTTTTGGTATCCTTTGCCTGTGCAATCCTTGCAGGAACTATCGGAACGCTGATTGGCTATGCCGTTTCCAAAAACAGGCGCTCCAAATGGGCGAATTACGTGAATGCGGTAGCCTTCCTTCCTTACCTCATGCCGTCTATTGCCGTGGGAGTCGCTTATTTTATCCTCTTTTCCAACAAATACATTAACCTCTTTAATACCTATTGGTTGTTAATCATTGTAGGAACGATTAAATACATTCCCTTTGCTTCCAAGGCGGCATTGAATTCCATGCTGCAACTTTCAGGCGAGATTGAAGAATCGGCAATCATCTTGAACATTCCTTGGATACAGAGAATGACAAGAATCATCATTCCGATTCAGAAGTCTTCCATCATCAGCGGATATTTGCTTCCCTTTATGACCTGCTTAAGAGAATTGTCGCTCTTTATGCTGCTTTGCGTACAGGGATTCATCTTATCGACGACCTTGGATTATTTTGACGAAATGGGACTTTATGCATTCTCCAGCGGAATCAATCTGATTCTGATTGTTACGATTTTGATTTGTAATTCGATTGTGAACAAGGTGACCGGAGCAAGCTTGGATAAGGGTATAGGAGGTTAGTATGCCGAAGATTCAATTAGAACATGTTACAAAACGCTGGAATAAGTTTTACGCTACAGAGGATGTCTCTCTGGAGATTGAAGACAATGCCTTTATCACCCTTCTCGGACCTTCCGGTTGCGGAAAAACAACCATTCTTCGTATGATTGCAGGGCTGGAGACACCGACCGGCGGAAAAATCACGATTGGGGATCAAGTCGTGTTTGATAGTGAGCAGGGGATTAATATTCCTGCCAACAAGCGCCGTGTAGGATTCCTTTTCCAGAACTATGCCCTTTGGCCGAATATGACGGTACAGGAAAATATTTCCTTCGGCCTGCAAAACGTGAAGGATGTCCTTCCCAAGGTGGATTTTGAAACTAAGGTATCTGCCGATTTGGCGCGTTGCCTGGAAAAGCCGGAGGAAGTAAAGCGTCTTACGGAAGAATGCAAGGACAGAAACGGAAAAATAGACGAAAAGCGTTGCCTGATTAAACTGATTGACTATTTTACGATTTCCATGCCGACGGCGAAAAAGCTTTACGCCTACCACCTGGAGGAGGGAAAGGATGTCCGGGAAGAGCTTTCAGCTTTAAAAAAGAAAGTGCAGGAAACCTGCATTGCCGAAGGACTGAATGAGAAATTCCAGTATGTGAAAAACGGCGAAGTGGTGAAGGAAGAGAGAAAACTTTCAGCGGAAGAAATGGATTTGGCACTTCGCAGAGTTTCCCGCATCGTAAAAATCGGAATGTTTATGGACCGTTATCCGGCAGAGCTTTCCGGAGGACAGCAGCAAAGAGTGGCGATTGCCCGTACCCTGGCTCCAAAGCCCAGAGTGCTTTTCATGGATGAACCTCTCTCCAACCTCGATGCCAAGCTAAGGCTCGAAATGCGCTATGAGTTGCAAAGACTGCATGTAGAGACAGGCTCCACCTTTGTTTATGTTACCCATGACCAGATGGAGGCCATGACCCTCGCCACCAAGATATGCTTACTGAACAACGGCGTTTTACAGCAGTATGCCGTGCCGCTTACCGTGTATAGCGAGCCGGAAAATACCTTTGTTGCCGATTTCGTGGGAAACCCCTCCATTAATTTCATTGAGGCTAAGGGGGCACAGAAGGATGACGGAACGATTGCCTTACAGCTCTTAGGGAAAGAGGCGGTATTCACTCCGGAGAAAGAGCTGAAGCTTACGGAATGGTTCTTAGAAAGAGACAGGAAGAAAGAAGAGAGAGAAAAGGAGCAGAAAAAACGTTCGGAAGAGAAGGGCTATGTGGAAAAAGGAAACAAAGATGAAATCTTCCGCTATCCGATTTCCTACGTGAACGGAGAGGAGGGAGAATTCCACCCCGAAACGATGACAAACGAAGACCTTTTACTCGCTGTAAGACCGGAGTTTATCGATAGTAAATCCGGAGAAGGAATCGAGGGAGAAATCTACGGCGTAATGCCTACCGGAATGGAAACCACCGTGAAGGTGCGTGTAGGAGAGTATCTTTTAACCGGAATGGTTTTCGGAAGTGACCTCTTCACCATCGGGGAGAAGTTGAAGCTCAGCTTTAAGGGAATGAAGCTGATGCTTTTTGACAGAAAGAGCGGAGAGAGAATCGTTAACGGAAGTCTTCGTTTTTCCTAAAAGAAATATGCTATAATGGTACAAATCCAGCTGATGAAGGAGTGGTACCGCAGATGTTTTCTTTTAGAAAAGAGAAAGTAAACAAGATGTCTCAGGCTTCGCCTATGCCACTTGGTAAGAATAAGAAAGAGAAGCGGAAGTCTATTCTGCTTCTCTTTTTGTTCTTAACGAGTATAGCTCTCGCAGTACGCAGTATCTTGTTTGTGAAGGGGGCATTCCGCAAATTGTTCGGGGGATTTTTAGGAATTTCCGTTTTCATCCTCCTTTTCAGTTCTTGCGGAAGAAGAACGGAGGGAGAGGCGATGAAGACTCCGGCAGAGGATAAGAGACTGCTTATCTATACCTCCCATAAGGAAGAGCTGTGGAAGCCGATTGTGAAAGAGTTTGAAGAGCGAACGGGAATCTGGGTAGAAGTGGTTTCCGGGGGAACGAACCTCCTTTTGGAGGATATCGCGGAAAAGAAGGGAGAGGTGGATGCCGACCTCTTTTTTGGAGGCGGGGTGGAAAGCCTGAATGCCTTTTCGGAGTATTTTATTCCTTACGAAGCAAAGGGGATAGAAGAGGTAGATCCTCAATTTAGAAGTACGGAAGGAGTTTGGACGCCCTTTTCGGCTTTGCCCGTTGTGTTAATTTATAATGACAAGTTACTTTCGCCGGAGGAGCTTAGTTCCTGGAAAGACATACTGAGTCCGAAGTTTAAAGGAAAAATTGCGATAGCGAACCCCTCTCATTCCGCATCCGCCTTTACAGGGATTATGAGCTTTGTAAAAGCCGTGCGGGAAGATACGGATTCTACGGAAGATAGCTCCGGGGAGAAGGAAATTCTTCCGCGCATTGCGAAACAACTGGACGGAAAAGAATATGCGGATTCCGGAGAAGTACCAGAAGCGGTTGCGGACGGCTCGGCTCTTCTCGGCATTACTTTGGAAGAAACTGCTTTAAAGTATATGGCAAAAGGGAAAAATATCGGCATTATTTATCCGAAAGAAGGAACCACTGTGGTGCCGGATGCGGGAGCGATATTAAAGGGTGCGAAGCATTTGGAAAATGCACAAAAATTTTTGGATTTCAGTATTTCGAAAGATTGTCAGGAAATTTTACAGAAACATTTCCACAGAAGGCCCGTATTAAACAGTATGGCAGGGGAGGGGAATCCACCTCTTCTTAAGATAAAGCGACTGCATTATGATATTTCCGAAATCAGTGCGGAGCGGAGCAGAGTTCTTACGGATTGGAGCTTTTACATGGGACTGATAGAAGAAGAGGGAAAAGCATCATGAAAGGATTTGCTTCTTTCCGGCGGTATTTTCAGAATTCTTTTCGAAGACGTCTTTTCGGGGCGTTTCTTTTGTGTTCTCTCATTCCTCTGCTTTTAAGTCTTCTGGTTTTGTTCTCCGCCATTCGAGGAAGTAGAAAGGAACAGGTAGGAAGGGAGGGGAGGGAGTCTCTCAAGCTTATCCGGGAGAGCCTTATCGAGGAAGGAGACGGCATTACTCTCGCATTGCAGGAACTTTCCGCGTCGGTATCATTGCAAAGAGCTTTGGCGGAGGAATTCACGGAAAAAACGGAAGTAAACCGGCTTCTTTTCTCTTTGACGGAGGGGCTTCGCGATACCGTCCGTTTTGACATTTACGATAAAGAAGGGAACTTGCGCTATTCCACCGTGCCAAATCTTGAGAGCCTCAGTCTTCCGACAGATTGGGGGATTTTGCAACGCGCGAGAGGTGCGGACAGTCCGGTTTATGAAAGCTTGGAGAGTCCTTATTCCAGCTCTCCGCTTTTTCAGATTGCAGAGGCAATTACAGGACAGGGAGAAGGACGTGACGGCAGTAAGAAGGAAATACAGGGCTATATCCTCGCGAGCCTTGATGAGGAAGCGTTTCGCACGCTTTTGTCCGGAAAATACGGTATGCAGAACGGTATTTTGTTGCTTAGTTCTTATTTTACTCGGGTCTACAGTGAGAATATTTTGCGCCCTACAGAACTGCTCTCTACACTAAGAAAAGAGTTTTTAGAGGGGAAGCAATTAGAGGATCCGGAGGGGGAGTTTATCTATACAGTAAGTTCCGTAGAGGGAATGGGGCTGTATATCGTCCTTAGGCAGGAAAAACCCATCAGCAGGAACATGGGATTTCTTATGCTCTTGCTTCTCTGCTTGTCCATTCTTTTCGGCGTAGCCCTGTCTTTCCTTATGGGCTCTATGATGAGTAGAAGACTTTTTACGCCTATTGAAAGACTCAGAAGCGCAATGCGGGAGGTGACGTTGGATCATCTCGATGTACGCTTAAAGGAGAGTGAAGACGAATTGGGAGAGCTGGCAGGGCGTTTTAATCGTATGACGGAGGCTTTGGAGGAAAACAGAAGAGCTCTCCTCCTGAACCAGGAAAGCCTGTTGAAAAACCAAAAGGAATTAAACGAAGCGCAGATTCGCATGTTACAGGCTCAGCTAAATCCCCATTTTCTCGGAAATACACTGGACGCGATGAAGTGGATGGGGAAAATTCATCAGATTCCGGAAGTAGCGGAAATAGCGACAGATCTTGCAGACATTCTTCGCTTTGCCATTTCCCCCAAAGAATTTGTCCCACTGGAGAAGGAAATAGAAATCCTAAAGCGCTATATGGAAATTCAAAAAATACGGGGATACAGTAAAATCGAATTTCATCTTAACGTTCCGGAGAACTTGCAGAATGCCCGAGTTCCCCGTATGGTTTTACAGCCCCTCGTGGAAAATGCCATTTTGCACGGGATTTCTTCGGAAGGGGAAATCGAACTTTGTGCGGAGGAGCAGGACAATGAGCTTCGGATTTTGGTAAAAGACAACGGGAAAGGAATCAGGAAAGAGTTGATAGGTCCATATACTCCGCCTAAAGAAGCGCTTGGGCATCATTTGGGGCTTTACAATGTAGACACCATCTTAAAGAAGCACTATGGGGAGTGCTACGGACTCACGATTTTGGACAGAAAAGAGGAAGAGGGAGTTTGCGGCACGATAGTACTTGCCGTTTTACCTTTGCAAAGAGAAAGACTCGAGGGATAAAATGTGGAAAGTTCTGCTTGTAGAAGATGAAAGCTTAATTCGAAAAGGGATACGAATGACGGTAAATTGGGGCTCTCTCAACTGTATGGTTGTAGGAGAAGCGGAAAACGGAGAAGAGGGACTTAAAGCCGTCTCCGACCTGAATCCGGATTTGATCATTACCGACCTTCGGATGCCCAAAATGGACGGTCTGGAAATGCTGAAAAAATTGAGAGAAGAAGGAAATGAAGCGGCAGTCATCGTACTGACTGCTTATGACCAGTTTTCTTATGCCAGAACGGCACTGCGCCTTGGTGTTGTGGATTATCTTTTAAAGCCTTTTCATGACGGAGAACTGGAGGAAACCATTCTTCGGATAAGGAAGAAAGAAGGGGCGCAGAAAGAAAAGCCCCTTGTATTTTCAGAACTAAAAGCGGAAGGGATGAGTCGTTATATTTCGGAAGCGACGGAATACATTTCGCTCCATTTCGGGAATCCTGACCTCACGGTAGGGGAAATTGCCGAGAAGCTTAGAATCAGCGAGGGACATCTCAGTCATATTTTTAAGAAGGAAACAGGGCAAACCATCTTAAGTTATATCACCGGATGCAGGATACAGAAGGCGGCTCTTGCCCTAAAGAGCGGAAAGTATAAGGTCTATGAGGTTGCGGAAATGGCCGGATACCGGGATATTACCTACTTTTCGACGACCTTTAAGAAGCTGGTGGGAAGGAGCCCCTCGGAATACCAAAGTACAGCCGGAAAATAATGTATAAATTTTTTCTTCATAGATTGTAAATAGCGTTCTTTTTGATACAATAGGTCTATTGCTGTCATCGGCAGTAAAAAACAGAGAAGGGGGTTTTTATGAGTTGGAAAAAACGCTGATTGATTTAAGGGGAATTACCAAATCTTTTGATGGAGAGTTGATTTTGGATGATCTTAACCTTTCCATAAGAGAGAACAGTTTTGTGACTTTGCTCGGACCTTCGGGTTGCGGAAAGACCACTACGCTTCGTATTATCGGAGGCTTCGTACAGCCTGATAAGGGTCAGGTGTTTTTTGAGGGAAAAGACATTACCAATTTGCCGGCAAACAAACGGCAGTTAAATACGGTATTTCAGAAATACGCCTTGTTTCCGCATATGAATATTGAGGACAATATTGCCTTTGGACTCAGAATACGAAAAAAATCGGAGGAGTACATTCGGGATAAGATTCAATATGCCTTGAAGCTTGTGAACTTACAAGGCTATGAGAAGCGTTCCGTGACTTCGCTTTCCGGCGGGCAGCAGCAAAGAATC
>QWCT01000588.1_pt1 | contig 22755 bp, 20 predicted proteins | sample 1972681 | NCBI WGS metagenome assembly QWCT01 (sample SAMN09866701, study PRJNA288562) | Human oral metagenome isolate pre3_saliva, whole genome shotgun sequencing... | isolation source: mouth | host: Homo sapiens | place: USA: California | reverse complement strand
TTTTTATCATTGATAGGCCATCAACATGGGAGACGCCGCTCTGTCGAGCATTACTGATCCGCGTATTGGGTACAGGGGTTGCGGCCATCGCGTTAGTCGCTTTTGATGCAGTTGCTTCCACCCAGTATGGATCTCAACATTGGAGTGAGACGCTCCTATCTCTCGGTCTCGGCTGGATTGCCTTCACGGTCATGGCAGGACGGATGCTCATGAGGAGCTCAGCCCGATTTGCCACGCCTACTTTCACGAACAGGGATGCGATCCGTACGTACACGACATGGATTGGAATCTTCTTCGGGATTTTCTATATCCCCGCCACGGGGCTCGCCGCAGCTGGCACTCTTTTGATGGTATTTCCACTTTATGGAGCGTTTCTCACCGGCCTGGTTCTTTTGATTGTTGACCCGCCACAACGATGGCCACAACGGAGAGTGAGAGCACTGTGGACACGACTCTTGTCAAGCGGGGCAGCAGCATTACTACTTGCTGTCACGAACTCGTTCTATCGCAGTACTGACACACACGAGATTTTCGTTGGGGACTGGCTGGGAAACCTGCTCTTCTGCGTAGGCGCTTGGGCACTTTATGCCGCAGTGGCTGGGGCCGCGTATCTTATGCGTGGCCCCAGCCACGAAGCAGATGACAACCTCAGTAGATAAATTCAGCTAGAGCTTGTCATGCTGCCCTCTTGGTTTCTTCGCTAGGCTCAACGCCCAAATAGCCGTATGCTCCATTGGAACCGTCTGTGAGAAGGCCAACGTATCTGTCATCTAGTGGGCTCCTGATTTCTTAAAAGAATCTGTAAATTCTGCCTGAAAACGTTAAAGAATCTGTGGTTTTGCCTGATTTTGCAAAAGAATCGGTGGCTCAAATACAGATTCTTTGCACATTTCAGGCGGACTTTTTGAACTCAAGGTTGCTTTTCATGGGCGCTCTTCGTGGAGCCTGATTTTCTCGCCATGTCTGAACGTTTTGCCGGAAAAGTACACCAAGTCTGAGCTATTTGCCGGTTTTTCTCGCCATGTCTGAGTAAATTTACTCAGACATGATGCACTTTTTAGGCGGGATGAAAGTAAACGATTTGGTGACTCGACAAATTCTTTGCAAGCAAAAAGCCCTTCTCGCCAGATGACGGGAAGGGCTTTGTTTGTGCTACGTGCGATGATGTGCTCCGTGCACGCTAAAGCGCACTGGAACTCGAAGAGCTTACTTCAAGAACTCCTTGACGGATGCAAGGACGCTTGGGGTATCCAGGCCGTACTTAGCAAGAACCTGAAGTGCAGGTCCGGACTCGCCATAGGTGTCCTGAACACCGATAACCTTAACGGGAACAGGAGCGTTCTCTGCAAGAGCCTGGCAAACCGCACTGCCCAGACCGCCGATAACGGAGTGTTCCTCGATAGTCACAACCTTGCCGGTCTTTGCTGCAGAAGCGGTAATCAGCTCAGTATCCAGAGGCTTAATAGTGTGAATATTGATGACCTCAGCATTGACACCCTCTGCTGCTAGCTGCTCGGCAACCTCAAGAGCCACAGGAACCATAAGTCCGCAAGCTACCAGCGTAACGTCAGTACCCTCTTTAAGGACAATACCCTTGCCCAACTCAAAGTGGTAATCAGGGTTGGTGTTGAAAACAGGAACAGGGAGGCGGCCGAAGCGCATGTAAACAGGACCGTCATGGTCGTAAGCGGCCTTAACAGCAGCCTCAGCCTCAACAGCGTCGGATGGAATAATGACCGTCATGCCAGGAATGGTACGCATAACAGCAATATCCTCATTGCACTGGTGAGTAGCGCCGTCCTCTCCTACCGAGAGGCCTCCGTGGGTAGCGCCAATCTTAACGTTCAGGTGAGGGTAACCCACCGAGTTTCTAATCTGTTCAAACGCACGACCAGACGTGAACATAGCAAACGAGGTTGCAAAGACCTTGTGACCCGTAGCTGCAACGCCGGCTGCCATGCCAATCATATTGGCCTCAGCAATTCCGCAGTCCACGAAGCGCTCAGGATACTCCTCGCCGTACTTGCCGGAACGAGTTGCCTCTGCCAAGTCAGCATCAAAGACGAGAAGATCGTCGTGCTCTTTACCGAGCTCTACCAGGGCTTTTCCGTAAGCCTCTCTGGTGGCAATTTTCTGTACGTCTGCCATGTTATGCCACCTCTCCCTCAAGCTCTTTCATAGCCTGCTCGTATTGTTCCTGGTTAGGAGCCTTGCCGTGCCAGCCTACCTGGTTCTCCATGAAGGAGACGCCCTTGCCCTTTACGGTGTGGGCAACGATAACGGTTGGCTGACCCTTAATGGTACGAGCCTCAGCAAATGCAGCTGCAAGCTGGTTAAAGTCGTGTCCATCTGCCACCTCGATGACGTGGAATTTGAACGCCTTGAACTTCTCGCCAATTGGCTGCGGAGTGTTGATCTGATCAAGCGAGCCGTCAAGCTGCAGGTTATTGTTATCAACAATAAGCGTGAGGTTATCAAGCTGGTGGTTGCCAGCAAACATGGCAGCCTCCCAGACCTGGCCCTCTTCAATCTCGCCGTCGCCCAGGAGTGCGTAGACGCGGTAGTCCTTGTTGAACTTCTTGCCGGCCAGCGCCATGCCAACAGCGGTGGAAACGCCCTGGCCCAGGGAACCGGTGCTCATATCAACGCCAGGCGTGTCGTTCATGTTTGGATGACCCTGAAGGCGCGAGTTGAGCGCGCGGAAAGTCTTAAGCTCCTCCTTGGGGAAGAAACCGCGCTCAGCTAAAACGCCGTAAAGCGCAGGAGTAACGTGACCCTTCGAGAGCACAAAGCGATCCCTGCAGGGGCAGTTTGGCTTGGTGGGGTCTACGTGCATCTCCTTGAAGTAGAGATACGTCAGGATTTCTGTTGCAGAAAGCGATCCACCGGGATGGCCGGATTTGGCCGTAAAGACCTGCGTGAGGATACTTTTACGTACCTCACGAGCAACCTGTTTAAGGTCGACGTCCATGTAATTTCCTTTCACGTGCTACGTGCGAGTCGGTGCTTACAGACCGAACTTCTCGCTAAGCTTTTCCTTCATTTCATCCTTATCAAGGATGTTAGAGAGAACGATCTTCTCGTCTTCTGGAATGCCGGCGATAAAATCCTCAAGGTCGCGAGCAACAATAAAGAGGTCAGCTGCGCCAGGAGTAACGTCGGAAACGGTTGAGTGCTCAACCTCAACGCCGCTCACGCCCAGCTCGTTCAGGACGTCCTGGATCTGCATCTCAACCATAAGGCTGGAGCCAAGTCCACTTCCGCAACAGCAAAGAATCTTCTGGATAGCCATAAAAGCCCCTTTCAATTCACCACGTGTGATAGGTGGGTTACGTGGGTTAAAAAGTCGGGCCTCATCCAAGGACGAAGCCCGACCTAGATACCTAAATTCTACTCGCATTTTCTGCAGTAACTGCGATGTTTAGCTGCAATTCTGTGAGCGGATGCTACTCGGCCTTCTTCTCCTCTACCTTCTTAGGAGCAATAAGGTTGAAGAGAATTGGGAGGCAGAAGCAGACAACGCAGATGCCCGTGAGAACTGCACCCTGGACGTTCAGAGCAACGTTACCAAAGATCAGCGCCATGATGGAGAAGTCAGCGTCGGAGAAGGTAGCGGAAGTGAAGCCCATGAGAGTAAAGACTGGCATGCACAGTGCAGGCAAGAAAGTAATGAGCAGGCCGTGGACAAAAGAGCCAGCAATGCAGCCCTTGATGCCGCCCTCTGCGTTACCAAAGACGCCTGCGGTTGCGCCGCAGAAGAAGTGAGGAACAACGCCTGGGAGGATCAGAGCAATGGCTGCGATCTGTGCATTAATGACACCCAGGATAAGCAAACCCAGGATGCCGCCAACGAAGGAGCTCAGGAAGCCGATGATAACGGCGTTTGGAGCATAGGTGAATGCGATTGGGCAGTCGATTGCAGGCTTTGCACCAGGGACAAGCTTCTGAGCAATACCCTTGAATGCAGGAACAATCTCGCCAATGATCAGACGGACACCGGACAGAATGATGTAAACGCCGCCAGCGAAGGAGAGGCCGCGGGTAAATGCCCAGACAATCCAGTTAGTGGTGGTCTCGGTACCAATGTTCAGCAGGTCGCCGAGGTGCTGAAGGCCCGCATACTGTGGGTTAGAAGCAAACTCTGCAGCGGTAGTTCCTGCAGGTACCAGGGTTAGAAGGCCACGACTGACGGCAACGCCGGTGATAACCAAAAACATGACGATCATGGTCAGGCCGATGGAAACGGTGTTGTCGCGCAGGAAGATGAGGCGCTTGGAGAACTTGATATTCTCGGTGCTATTCTCGCGATCGGAAGCAAAGAGCTTACCGACCATACCGGCAAGCCAGTAACCAGCGCCGCCGAAGTGGCCAAGTGCAACGGAATCGCTGCCGGTAACCTTGCGCATGGTTGGCTGGCAGTATGCAGGAGACAGAACCATGATCAGAGCAAGCAGGCATGCGCCGGAGATGTAAAGCATCCAACCGGAAAGGCCGCCGACGTGCAGGATGATGGCGAGCATAGCTGCCATGTAGAGGGTGTGGTGGCCGGTGAGGAAGATGTAGTTAAAGCGAGAAAAACGTGCGAGGACAATGTTCAGGACCATGCCGATGCACATGATGATTGCGGTTGCCTGACCAAACTCGCCAAGTGCGAGAGAAACGACGGCCTCGTTGTTTGGGACGACGCCCTGCATGTCAAAGGCAAAGTTGAAGATTTCACCAAAGGCCAGGAGGGAACCGGTCTGCAAGAAACCTGCACCTGCAGAAAGAACAAGGAAGCCAACGATGGTCTTGAGGGTGCCCTTGATGAGATCCTCAACTGGCTTTCCCTGAAGCGCCAAACCTAGCAGGGCAACAAGACCAACTAGGATGGCTGGTGTTGATAACACGTTTACAAAAAACTCAACAACAGGCATACAAACCCCTTTCAACAAAACGCGATACAACAAACTGACACAACAAACTGCGAGTTCGTGCGGTCCTGCAGCACGACGGTACGAGCCCAGAACTTTTAACTGATTGTAATCCATTTGTGTTTATTTTGTGCAAAATTATTTATGTTTTGCTGAGGTTAAACGTTCATAACATTCATATTATTCATACAATAGAGGTGGAGAGTTCAAAAAATCCTGCTGTACGCTATTGGCCGTCTTCGTAGATTTTGGAAATAGCCCGCTTGTCACTTGTATCAGAAACCGTATAAACAGCCTCTGATATGCACGAAAACTAATCAAGAAATTGATGTAATGGAAAGCAGGGTCTGATTTGGGTAAAAATCCCGTTTAGTTGGAAATAAATTTTCTAGTTCGACGTTTTGGCACTTACGTTTTCCCAGTTGAATTTTCTTATAAAAGTTTCAATCAAATTTGCCCGCGGATTTACGCTGGTAGATGCTCTGCATAGAATTCGTTTGATTTTGTATATTCCAACTAAACGCATTTTTTACCACTTTGACAGCAAAAGCGCCTATATCACGGCAAAAAACGGTGTGGTTTCACAATTTAGAAGGAAAAATGGTCGGGTTGACTGGATTTGAACCAGCGACCTCTCGGTCCCGAACCGAGCGCTCTACCAAGCTGAGCCACAACCCGTTATGTTTTGCCTTGTCCGACGGGATAAACCGTCAAACATTTGCCGCTCTATGTTACCACTACAACTTGCAGGTAGTGGAGAAGCCTCGCCAACCTTTTACTTGAGCTGCGGCGGCAATTGCGTCGGCGGCATCGCGTGATTCGCAAAGTGCAAAAGAACTGCTACCAGAGCCAGAAACCTGAGCACCAAGAACGCCAGGCTGTGACTTCAGCCACTCCTCTACCTCAGCTACCTGTGGCTTTAGTGACTTTGCTGCAGGAGCAAGATTATTGAAGAGAAGTTTTGCCACCTGCTGGATAAGCTGTCTACCTGCAGTGGAATTATCGGCGGCAGCTTGGCCGCCAGCGTCCTGGCCACTGGTGCCCCGGCCGCCAGCGTCCTGGCTGGCAGCACGTAGAAGCGAGGATAGCTGCTCGTAAGATTCTGGTGCAATTGGCGACGTATCAAACTGGTCGTAAGCTTCCTTGGTAACAACACCTGTTTCTGCTGGTAAAACAATGGCAAGCGGAGCGTCAACGGTAGACGCATAGGTTTCTACCAGCGTATCCCCAGCGCCAAGCATAAGTGATGGTCGAGGATCCAAGAAGAACGCAACGTCTGCGCCCACAGCCTTGGCTACCTTAACTACCAGCGGGTCTAGCGGGTCAACACCCCAGCGCTGAGCCAACAGATAGAGCGTTGCGGCGGCGTCAGCGGACGATCCGCCCAGGCCGGCCTTCTCGGGAATATGCACTTGCACGTCAATAGAAACATCTGGGGAAACTCCCAGCTTATTGGCGAGAAGAACCGCGGCCTTCCAGGTTGTTGTGCGCTCGGGCAACACGCAGAGCTGCGGCTCATGCGTAACCGTAAGCTCCGGCGCGTCATCGACAACAACTGTGTCGTACAGCGCAACGGGAACCATGAGTGAATCTACTTTATGGTATCCTCGCTGGTCCTTCTGGGTGTGAATACCCAGGTGAAGGTTGACCTTGCAAGGAATTTTGATGGTTTGGCGTCCAAATTTGGACGAAGAGGCAGCCATGAGAGTAAGCCTAGCCAGAGAAGATTACGCTTCTGGACTATTCTTCAAACTCGAAGTCAAACAAACGCTCACCGGTCTCAAAATCAAAAAGCTCAACAGTACCGGTCAGAACGTCAACGTACTGGTAGGACTGACGGGCAGTGCGACCGCGGCGCTCGCCAACCTCAACGATGAAAAGAGATGGATGGGCCATAACCAGGGTACCTGTGCGCTCAACAATACGAGAACGGCCCATGTTGGCCTTGACCTTGAGTTTTTGGCCCTGAAGTGAGCTGAGCTTCTCGTGAATCTCGTCTACACGATTAACTGGTGGAATCTCGTTTTCCATCAATCCTCCAAGTCAATCAGTACGTTTGCGATGCGACACGTTGATGTGTCGGAGATTTGTACCGGTCGACAAACAATAGTCAGAATTTCCGAAACTTCACTATACGAGGTAGAAAATAAAATCTCAAGGTTTTACGACAAATGTCACGGGAACAACATCAGTCGATCGGTTAGGTTTGCGTCAAGATCGCGAGAAGATCGTGTCAGGTTCGCGTTAGATTTGCGTCAGGTTGGCATCGGACTTGCAACGACAGCGCGTCAGAACCCCAACAAATTTATGACAAATAGGGGTCCTCTGATAAAATTAGTAACTAACTTACAACACGAGGAGGCCCAATGACTGAGACTCTGGGATATGCCATTAGCAAGACCTGGTATATCGTGCTTATTTTTGTTGCTCTTGCTATCGGAATCGCATTCCTTTCCAAAAAGAAATCATCTAAAGCTCTTGTTGCTTTATCAGCGCTTTGCCTGGTATTTAGCGTAGGGTCGTTCGCATTTGGTGGATTGACTGTTTCTGAAGCACAGTCCAAAGGCGCTTCATCTGAACAGCTCAATTCCATGAACCTTATCGAGCTTGTCCAGGCTAACCAAGCCGCACCAGCTCAGACCTCTGTTAATGACGTCAACGAGCTCTACAACAAGATGGTTTATGTCTATCAGTACGGCTCGCCTATCGCGCAGTCGCTCGCGAGCGACAATCCCTTTGTTCATCATGATCTACCTTGGGTAGCAGCGACTCTTCCTGAACTGAAGAAGCTGCTCGACAAAAACGAAGTAGTCTACGTGTCAACAAACAGTCAGATTTTCAAACAGTTGCACATTAACCCTGGTGAAAACGCCGTCGAGCCTTTTATATTCTTTGTTACTTCGGTCAATCCAGCCGGTAGAGTTTTCCCACTTTCAACTGGTGATATGTCTCGTGTTGGCAAAAAAGATGGCGATAAAATCACGATTGGTGACAATCTTGAGTTTACGCTTCGCACGGTTCATACCAATAACGGCGACTATGTGCTTGGCCTTAACTACCAGGTCCTTTTTGCTCTCAGTCGTTACTTCAAGGACTATTAATATTTTTCGGAGCTCCAATAAATGCGCACTTGCGGAGCGCCACTAAACGTGCACATACAACGCTTACATATCATAAACTGCAAGAAAAAAACTCCCATTCACCTGAATGGGAGTTTTGTTTTCTCGGCAGATGCTATTTAAAGCTTTTAAAGAGCCTTCAAGATGCCCTTTGGATACCTTTTGGATGCTTTTTGGACCAACCAGACCTTACTTAGCTGGGCAGAGCGAGAGGGCGGCCTCATCAGCAATAACGGTGCAGTTAGTGTGAAGCTGCAGGATAGAGGCTGGGCACTGAGGCGAAACGTTGCCAAAGCACATGTCGTAAACAGCCTTAGCCTTGTCCTCGCCGCTAGCCACAATCAGAATGCTGCGCGCGAACATGATGGTCTGCGTGCCCATGGTGTAAGCCTGACGAGGGACGTCCTCCATGCGCTCAAACAGGCGGCTGTTTGCCTGAATGGTGCTCTCGGTGAGGTCAACGCAGTGCGTACCCTTGGAGAAATGGTCGTCGGGCTCGTTGAAGCCAATGTGACCGTTGTGACCAATACCAAGAAGCTGCAGGTCAGGATAGCCAGCCTTAGCAACAAGCCTATCGTACTCGGCGCAAGCTGCCTCGACGTCAGGATTAGAGCCATCGGGCACATGAGTGTTCTCAAGATCAATATTTACCAGGTCAAAGAGGTTTTTGCGCATGAAATAGTGATAGCTCTGAGGATCGTCGTGAGAAAGACCGCGGTACTCGTCAAGGTTATACGTAGAAACCTGCGAGAAGTCCAGGTCTCCCCTCTTGCACCAATCAGCGAGCTGAGCATAGGTACCAATTGGCGTTGAACCAGTTGCCAGACCAAGAACGCAATTTGGCTTCAGAATGATTTGTGCAGAAATAACATTTGCAGCTTTTCTGCTCATGTCCTCGTAATCGCGGGTGCGAACAATCCTCATGTCTACCTCCAAGACAGAAGTCACAGTTACATTTAGTTTAACATTTGAAGCAAGCAAAAAAGTAACCGGTCGGCGAGAAGAACAAATATCTCGCTGACCGGTTTTGACCTGTTATATGGCGTGTTTTTGTCGCTATTCTGTTGCGATTCTGTCGCGATTCTGTCGCGACTCTGACGTGAAACTGACGCAAATCTGACGCGGCGGTAGTTTTCTGTCTGGAATCTGTCAGGAATCTGTCGCGATTCTGACGCGAGTCTGACATAGCGGCAGCTATCTGTCCGGAAGCTAACGCAAATCTGACATGACCCTGACGCGAATCTGACGCGAAACCTGTGCCGTGCCTATCCCAGAATCTGCTTGGAAAGATCCTGCAGAGCGTGGAAACGGTGAGAGATGGCGTTCTTCTCGTCAGGCTCAAGCTCTGCCATGGTTTTACCTGGAGCATCCTCTGGCCAGAAGAGTGGATCGTAACCAAAACCGTTGTGACCCTTTGGCTCATGGCCAATAACGCCCTCACAGTCACCCTCTCCTACCAGCACAGACCCGTCTCTATAGACCAGAGCAACGGTGGAGTGGAAGCGAGCAGTGCGGTCCTCATCGGCAACGTCAGCAAGCTCAGTCAAAAGCTTCTGATTGTTTGCAGCATCATTGCCATGCTCGCCAGCATAACGAGCAGAATAGATTCCAGGTGCTCCGTCCAGAGCGTCAACGCAAATGCCGGAGTCGTCCGCAATAGCTGCTACACAATCTACCTCGTCAAGCGCAGCCATTGCCTTAATCAGAGCGTTGTCACGGAACGTCTGGCCGTTCTCCTCTGGATCAGGAAAATCGCCCAGCTGACCAAGCGCTACAAAGCTTATACCAGGCATTACCTTAGAGAGGATAGCTTCAATCTCAACAAGTTTGTGAGCGTTGCCCGTTGCAACTACCACGGTTGTATTTGGATCAAAGGTCACAGCGTTAGAACCCTGATTATCACTATTTTGACTCATGGTTACTCCCTAAATCCAGTCACTTGATTTTGCAGGTCAACAAGGTGAGCGATGCCTGCCTGACCAAGATCGAGCAGCTGGTTGAGTTGCTCGCGATCAAACGGACCTCCCTCGCCTGTTCCTTGTACTTCAATTATCTGTCCAGTTTCTGTTCCGACAAGGTTCATGTCAATGTCAGCGTGAGAATCCTCGGGATAGTCAAGGTCCAGCAGCGGCTTGCCATTCACATATCCCATAGAAATCGCAGCTACCTGGCCTGTAAGAGGAAGTCTGGGGAGAATGTCCTTCTCGACAAGTGAGTAGAGTGCGTCGTGGAGTGCCACCCATGCGCCCGTGATGCTGGCGGTTCTGGTGCCGCCGTCTGCCTGAAGTACGTCGCAGTCCAGCGTGATGGTGTACTCGCCCAAGCGATTGAGGTCAACAACGGAGCGTAGAGAGCGGCCGATCAGGCGCTCAATCTCCATGGAGCGACCCTTGCGGTTGGCGCGCTCTCGTTTGGTGCGGCGGTTGGTTGACGCAGGTAACATGGCATATTCAGCCGTGACCCAACCCGCGCGAGAACTGCGTCGCCATGCAGGAACGCCCTCTTCGACGGTAGCGGTGCAAAGGACGCGTGTGTCGCCAAACGTGACCAGGCACGATCCGTCGGCGTTTTTCATAGCATTGCGCTCAAGGGTGACGGGGCGCATCTGGTCCCACGTGCGGTCAAACGAGCGCGCACGCTCCGTGGCGGTCTCTACCTGGTTATCCATTACACTCCTAAGAAAAAACGCGACACCCAAAGGCGTCGCGTGAGGTTCCATGGTGGGCGATGAGAGATTTGAACTCCCGGCCTTGTGCGTGTAAAGCACCTGCGCTAGCCGCTGCGCCAATCGCCCGTGACTGTAGAAGTTTATCACAGCTTCCACAATTCTTAAACAGCAATTATGAATTCACAGGTTTCATTTGTTCAACTTCAGCACGGACCGCCACGCCATCTAGCTGAGCGAGTGGTGTTGACGTCTGTTTTGCCAGAGCACATGCCGTGCCCATAGCATCTCCCATATCAGTGACTGTTGGGATAATGCGAACACTTGCCTGCATCAAAAACGTCGTAGAGATGCAACGTCCAATAACGCCCAGGTTATTGATGTGTTTGGTGACCATCGACCGGAATGGAATCTCGTAATAGTCACCCTGCTCGTAGGTGTTTTTGTGGAAGAGTCCACCCTTATTGGAGTGAACGTCAATGTACCAATCGCCGCGAACAAGACCGTCGTCAAATCGAGCCTGGTTGACGTAATCTTCCTCGGTAAGCATTGTCTGACCTTCAACACGCCAGCTCTCACGGACACCCAACAGCGAAGCTTGCTCCATAAGGTAGCTTTGTTCAAATCCAGGCATCATACGCTGTAAGAACGTTACCAGTCGACGAATGCGCGCATGCGCCTCAACTGTTGCATTAGAACGCGCCGCTCCCGAGGTGTTTGTACGCATGCTTGCAATATGTGGACAGTTCAGCGCCATGCAACCTGGTTTTCCAGGAAGCGAGAAAATCTGGTAATAGCGCAAGTCCTCTTCTTCAAGAATACCTGCTTCAATTCCCTCGCGAAACTTTGGCTCCAGCTTAAAATTCTTACCCGCTACCATCGCGGACTCAAAGAAATATCCTTCAACCAATGGCGAGAAGTGATCATCGAGTGAAAGCACGTACTCCCTATAGCGCTCAACATCAATTCCGCCCATGGTAAAACGCAAGCTACAAACCTGGTTAACGCCATCCTCATCACCAGCTGCAACTGGAACGCCAGCAGCTCTAGATAAAACCGCGTCACCCGAGGCGTCAATCCATGTTTGAGCAGCTACTGCGATTAAACCTTCTGTTGAGGCGAGAATAACATGTGTGATGGTTTTCTCGTCATCTGCATCAGACAAAACTGCAGCTACAAGCGATGTATCGTAAAGGATTTGTCCACCTTTAGTGGTGTAGAGCTGCTCGTACACTTCTCCCAAACGCTCAGGAGCAAACCAAATCATAGTAGTGTAGTCGTCGCGCGTAGCGTCGCCTGAAGCCAAAAGCTGCTGTTCAATAGCAGAGAGCACAGGTAGATGACGGACATACGAAGGCATCATAGGGCACACAAGCGCTCGTGTAGCAGAGCCTCCAAGCAGATTTGACTTGTCCACGATAAGTGTAGAAAGACCCTCATTTACACAGCGAATTCCACAAGCAGAGCCAGAGACTCCGCCACCAATAATGACTACATCAAAACTTCCAACAACAGGAATCTGTAGGTTGTTCCAGGTAATCTCTTTATGATTCATCGTTTCCTCCTGTGTCAGAAACGTTATACAGCAATCCGTAATAAGTATTGGTAAACGCATGTGCAGCAATTTCAGATAGTGCGTGAATGCCTGTTTTTCCCAGCTTACAAGGACCAATAGTAATAAGCGGAACAATGTATTCTTTGCTGGTTAATCCAAGTCGCGTCGTCTCCAAGACATGAAAAAACTCATGCATAAGAATGAGATTTTGAGCTTCATGCAGCTCAAGTTGATTTTGTTTTGCCCACAACGCACATGACTGCTCATAGAGTGTAATTTCTTTTGTACCAGAAACATAATCGCTGAAATATCGCTGGTTTCCATACACACAATCAATATCTTTTTTGATAATTGTCATGCCTGCATCTTTGCAGATTTTAAAGAAATCACTTTGACCGTTTGATTCTTCAAACACCATATGCGCGGCGCGCTCACCCTTTGACCAAGCCAAATCAATCACGCGCTCTTTATCCTCTTCAGGAATTCGAGCAGCAAAACGATCCCACGAGAGTTCTTTACGTGCAAGTTCACGAGTTGGAAACGGAAACCTTGAAGTAGAGCCAACATTAGACTCTGCTTCAAGATTCACCGATTTTCTCGCCAAAGTGTGATCTGCGTTCTGCATGTGAGTTTAATCGCCTAAACGAAGTGTAGCAGCGATGATAACAGGCTCGTCGGACGGATAGCCGCCCAACTCCACTGCTGCAAGGCTCAAAATCTGCTCAAGAGAAGTCATTCCAGACAGATCGATGATGCGCTTGCCAACTACCACATAGACGTTTGGCAGATTGGCTCCACCGTCGTTGTATACGGTCAAGTCCTCTACCAGGGCTGTTACTCCCTTGCGCCAAGAACTAATGGTCTCTTGGAGTACATCAGCATTAGGACGCTGAAGTCTAATAACACCCTCGGAATCAATAAGACGAAGAGCTGTGCGTTTCTTGGTGAGAAGACCAAAGAGCTTCTTTTCTGTAGTTGTTGCAGTGTAAGCAAAGAGCTCAGAAGAGTGAGCAACCTCGGAAACATTTTCTGCACCCTCGCCAAGGTTCTCTACTACAAGTTTTTTAAGCTCGTCTGCACTCAGACGTGTAGCATTAACGTCTTTACTACGCAGCTCAGTGGCACCAACAGCAATCGCGCGGACAACGTGGCGCTGGGTATCAACCTCAACAGTAACCTCAACAGTTCCAGGAGCTGCACCCATCTTAATAGCACGAGCTTCTGCCTCACGCCTGACACTGACAATGTCATCGTCGGTTGGGTTGGTAACACTGCGCTCAACCATGTCTCGGACCATAGCAAGAGCAACGCCAATAGTTGAGATAACAGGAGCATTCTTAGCAATACGGAACGTATGACCCATGGTCTTTGCCAAGTGTGGCACTACCGTAGAAGCTCCGCCGCCACCGCCAACGTAAACGGTTGTGCGAGGGTCCATGCCGTAGTCTTTCATAAGCTGTTCTGCTACAGCACCGTTCTTCTTTGCGGCAAAAGCAAGGACCTGAGCTGCTGCATCTTCAACACTCATGCCCATATTCTCTGCAAGAGGAGCCCACGCCGCACGAGCAGCTTCAACAGAGCCGTATGCATAATCCCCCTCAGGAACAAAGCCTGCAAGGTTTGCAGCACCTGCCATAGTCAAGCAAACGCGAAGTCCACCATCGCACTCAATAGCTGCGTACTCAGGATCTCCATCCATAGGACGAACAGCAACCAGGCGTGGATTCACAATTTTGTCTGCGTCGGTGTACACCTCGTAATCCAAGTTAGCAATGTGAGCAGAACGAGGTCCCACGTCAACGGCCTTGCCATCAGAAATCTGCACCATAGAACCGCCACCAATACCAACGGTTCTCACATCTAGTGACGAGAGGTACGTCTTGTGGCCACCAACTTCTGCGTATTTGACCATAACCTTGCCGTCTTTAACGCAAGAAATATCGGTAGAAGTGCCACCAACCTCAAAGAACAGGCCATCGGTAAGCTTCTCATACATCAAAGCACCAGCTACACCAGCTGCAGGACCAGAAAGAATGGTTAGGATTGGACGATGACGGACCTCATCAACAGTCATAACACCGCCGTCGCAGCGCATAACCATAAGTGGTGACTCAATGCCTGCCTCGCGAATACTCTTGTCAGTCATGTTTGCAGCTTCAAGCATCTTTGGCATGATGGAAGCGTTAACAACTGCTGTACGAGTACGAATAGCCAGGCCGTAAAGCTTAGAAATGTCATTTGTAGCCGTAGCAGGAACTTCTCTATCAGAGCACTCTGCAATAACAGCATTCTCGTTAGTTGGATCGTCGACACTAAATGCCTCGGCGGCAACATAAGAAGTTGAACCACCTGAGAAAAGCTGCTCGATTGCGCTCTTAATGCCAGCTTCAACATCAGAAGAGGTATCTACAAAAGCATTTTTGGTACGCAGGAATTTACCGGCAGCAAGTTCAATATCGCCAACGTTAGTATCACTTTTACTCTTAGCTCCCTGAAGGCCGCTGCCAAGCGTTACGATACCAACCTGAGCAACATCACCCTCAAGCAGGGCGTTTGTTGCTTGAGTAGTACCGTGAGCAATAAAGACAACATCTTCAGGCTTAATGTTGTGCTGCTCCATAACACCATGAAGCACCTGCACAATACCTGCTGCGACACCCGCTTCAGCGGTGTGCGTGGTAGGTGTTTTAACCGTGCCGATAATTTCGTACGTATCATTGTCGATGGCAACAGCATCAGTAAATGTTCCGCCAACGTCGATTCCAATACGAACTTTCACGTTTCCTCCTCGATTTACAGCAATCTATCAGCTGCAAAGATAAAACGAGGCGAGAAGCCCACAACAAGAGGGTCTTCTCGCCCCAAGGTCAGAACTTAGAAGTACAAAACACCAGACAGAATTACACCAACGATGGAAACTGCCCAGAGGTAAGGAAGCATCTTACGAGTAACGGTGTTGACGTCAACCTCGCAGAAGTTTGCAGTCCAAACGTTCTGAGTGTTGGTTGGGTCGCCACCAGCCTGGATGCGCTCTGCAGACAGGAATGCACCCATGACAGCAAGAGGATTCAAGGTGTTCAGGCCAATGATAAGAGCTGCGATACCAGAACCAAGACCAAACATGTTCATAGGTCCACGATACAGAGCCAATGGCGAGAGGACCGCAAAGAAGATGATGTATGCAACAAGGTTCTGTGGCATGATGCCAAGCAGGAATGGGTTAAGAACTGCCTTAACCGTTGGGTTGGTAACTGCAAGGTAAAGGATACCAATGCCAACCATCAGGATAATTGCAGGACCAGCGTCGGTTACACCGTCATAGCAAGTCTTTGCAAGAAGGTTCATTGCCTTGCTAAAGCTCTTAGAGGTGAACAGCAGGCACCACAGAATACCAACGGTAAATGCTGGGGTAACAGGAACCTTCAAAAAAGCAACAAGCACAATAGGAATCAGTGGAGTCAGCATTGCAAGACCACCAGCAACGCCGGTGAGCTGCTTGGAGTTGCTCTGCTCAGCAACTGGAGCGCTAAAGGCAAACTTAATGCCATTACGCTTGAACTCAACAACAATCATGATCAAGGTTGCAATACCAGTTGCAACAGCCAGATAAACCTCAAAACCCTGAACCTGAGCAATGTCTAGGTTGAAGAGCTTAGCGAAGGTTGTCCAGTTGGCAATATTGAGTGCCAGACCAGTGGTAAAGGACATCAAGAAGATACATGCTGCACTAGCTGCGGGAACACCAACAGAAATCAAAATTGGCAGAACAATTGAGCCAACCATGATGATGGATCCCAAGCCAGAAAGTGTCGTGAAGAGGACAGCCACTGCAATAGACATAATCAAGGTGATTACCAGGGGCTTATCGCCACCAAGCTCTGCACTCTTCTTGATGATTGTCTCAGTAACACCAGTTTTGTTCATAAGCTGACCCAACCATGCACCAAAAATAACAGCCATGATTGCGGCGCCCATGCGAACGGTACCAGCCTCAAATACCGATGTCAGCCAGCCAATTTCTTTTCCGTCACCATCTTTTCCAAACATTGGAACGCCTGCGATGACACAAATCAAAATGGCCATCAGTGGCAGGGCAAGCAGAGTTGGGATCTTCTTAGTCATCATCAATGCAGCTACAGCCACAAAGACCAAGAGGATCAAAATACCCTGAACCATGTTTCCTCCTTAGGAACACATTGTTTGATAGCAAGTGCAGCTATCTCTCCTTCAAACAACCTACACGTACTTCTATAGGTGCATAAGCACCATGTTGACGACTTTGATGAGCAGACAAAGTCGAGAAACACCTTTGTTCCAGCGCAGCACATAGCGTACTACTTCCCCGCAAGTACCTTGCTTTTCTTACGCAAGCCTTACCGATTTCTTGCGCATAACCTGCGTAAGTCTTATCGATTTACTACGTAGAACTTACTGGACGCCAACCAGAAACAAGCGCCCGTTTCCAAAGCTGGACAGTTTCTGGACAAAGACAAGCAAACCTTAGAGCAGAAACAGCATCTATTAATAAGTTTCTTGAAGTCATTCTTGTTACGATTAGTTTTGGAAATGCTTCAAACTGAGCAAATTTTTGCGCCAAAAACGCAGGAGTAGACAATGCCTTATGTAGCACATCTTCCTTAACCAAAGAGGTAGAAATTTCTTCTTCGGGCACAGACACAACCACAGCATCAAGAGAAAATAGGCTCTGAACCGTGCTAATAAGGTTCATTAACTTATCAAGTTGCAGGCCGTCTGCGCTCACAAGTTGCTGAGTAACGTCTGCATTTAATCCTTCTTTCATAGGAAGAGGGGTGTTATTGCTGACAACTTGAGCTACAACTCGAGTTCCAAATGAAAGATGCAAGTATGAAGAAACATCCTCAATATTGTTTGAGCCCTCTACTTGAGAAAGAGCAAAGTCACTCTGCTCAAACTGCTTCACCACTACCCTGAAGGCACTCTCTAACGCTTGTACCAGGGAAATTGTTGCCGAATCATGACCCGTTGAATACATGACGGAAAGCTCTGATTCAAGTACATCGCCCTCAAGCAGAACTCCAATTCCCTTAAGAATTGCGCCGTCAACAATAAGCCTTGTAAGAGCAGTTTTAATACCTTCAAGTAGAGTTTCTCCCGAAGGAGCCTCTTCTGACAGCGTGGTACGAGCGTACTCGTTAAGAGCCATGTCAACGAGCACAAGTTCCTGACTCTGGCGAGAAACCCGAACAAGTCCCAAGAGACCAAACTCTGGAGCAAGCTGCAGAAGCGTCTTTGATCTACCAGCGGTTACTACGCGCTCTGAGCTTTCTTCAACCATTTTTGACTGAAGTAAATCTTGAACAATAGTAGTAACGGTACTAGGAGAAAGAGATAATTTACGAGCCAATTCAACACGAGACAGAGCGTTTTTCTCGCACAATGCTTTAATAACGGCACGTTTATTGGAATATGCAATATCTTTAGTGCTGACAATTGACATACGTGTCCCCTCCTCTCCATTTCTGTCTGTACTACCTTATTTCGACTCTCGAAATAAGTCCATCAAACTTAGAAAGGAACGGGACTAACGGTATGAAATTATCGCCAAATGGTCACGCTGAACAATTTGGTAAGCGGCGCCAAGCCCTACGCCAGCTCTTCCAGAATACGACGCATTTCTTTCTGGACGCCCTGCTCAGTGTTAGGCGCAATAACCTTAGAAGCAATCGTCTTGAGCGCGTAGCGAGCGTTGTCCATAACGTACGCAGTACCCGCATAACGCAGCATAGCGTAATCGTTCATAGAATCGCCAAACACGGCAATCTCGTCGCGAGAAATGCCATAGTACCTGCGAATCTGCTCAAGTCCTGTAGCCTTGTTCACACCACGAGGCACTACGTCAATCCAGGTCTCTCCAGAAGGCATGAACGAAAGTCTATCGCCCATCTCGCGCTCAAGAATCATGGCCATATCCATGGAGCGAGCCCTTGAATCGCAGCAAATAGCAGCCTTAATGATGCTAACGTCAGGTGAAGGCGGATCAAACACGCGCTCAGCATTTGGCAGGTCTTTATCCAGCTCACGCACAAACGAACTCTGATCGTCCAGCAGATACGTATGCGTGCGGTCATAAACAACCAGGTGAATGCAGTCAAACTCAGACGTCAACTCAAACAGCTTACGAATAGAAGCTGACGAGAAAACCTCGCGGTCGATGACCTCGTTCTCTACATAGACCTGCGTGCCAAGAGAGGCCACGTAATCGATCTTGTCCGCAACCGGCTTAAACAACCAACGCAGCGTATCGTAACGACGACCGGAGCTTGCCACAAAGTGAACGCCACGCTTGTACAGCTCTTCGATGAGCTCAAATGTCTCTGGCGGAACCTCGGAATTCTGGTCCAGCAGCGTACCATCCATATCCGATGCAATGAGTCTAATCATGCTAGTTCTCCATCATAAAACGGGGAGTCTCCCCTGCTTTTGTTGCGCGTACCAGCTCAAGCAAGGCATGCGCAACGCCGTCATCTGCAGATGCACCTACGTGGTGCTTTGCTACCTGCTTGACCTCTGGAATTGCGTTTGCCACCGCCACTGAGTGCGGAACTTTACTTAAAATCTCAACGTCATTCTCGCCGTCTCCAAAAACAAGCACCTCTTCTGGAGAAATGCCTGTTCTTTCCAGGAGTGTCTCAAAACCAGTCAGCTTGGACACGCCCTTGGGAAGTACGTCAAACCACTGAGGGACAACCGACATGGTGTACACGTCTGGACAAGCTGCGGCCACCTTTTGGCGACAGCGCTCCATGTCCTCCTCCATGCCTGGGCACGCAATTGTTGCGGCGACAAAATCGACGTCGTCCGGGACTTGATCAACAATGCCCGAGACAAACACCAGCTTACGCTCGTAGTCGGCAAGAATATCTTTGTCCAGCGGGCCGACAACATAGGCCGGGTTAAAAAGGTTAGTCTTCTCTGGATAGCAGACCAAGAACATGTTCTTCTCGTCAGCAAGAGCATCTGCGACACCCTGCAACGTTTTATGGTCAAAGATGGAGAGCGAGATAGTCTTGCCTTTGTACAGCACGCGCTTGCCTGTAGACATGACTCCTGTCTGCATACATGCCTCATCGAGGCTGAAAAGACGCATCAGCTCAACGTAATCTCGGCCGGTACAAGGGCCAAAGGCGATATCTGTTTCTTCAAGGAGCGTATGGATTGCCTTGCGTGTAAAGTCCGACACGCGTCTGTTCCCAAAGGGTACCAGCGTATTGTCCATATCAGATAAAACAAGCTTAATCACAAACGTCCCCCGTTGCTGTACGCTGCGCAGGTTGGTGTGGACGCATGGTACGTCGCAGCTTCAAGTTGACGTAAGCAATGTGACTTAAAGCTGACACAGCTCCAAGCTGCATCTTTGTACTTCTACATATTTGAACTGTGCGCCAAAACGTCAAAGCGATCAATCTTGAGCAACACTTGGTCTAGTCCAATCATACCCGAGAGACGCACCTTTGACGCATTCGAAGTCAAAATTAGAAGATCTCTAAACCCGGAGCCCCGACGGCCGCCAACCCACTCCATGCGCTTAATGTCCTGGTAGTTGATGGAAATTTCAGAACCTACAAAGGGCACTACAACCATCTCGTCATCAAAAAGCGAGACCTTATAACGACTCAAGATGTACCACGCCATAAACATGACAACCGAGAAGGACGCAAAAAACGCCATAACAATGTCCGGGTTTGGCGTGAACACGTTAACATAGCAGAGCCAGCCGAGAATAACTGCGATTGCGCTAACAAATGCCATGTCAATAATGAGCGAACGTGTGAGCGATGCGGGAGTCACGTAGGTATCGTGGTGACTGTGGCGACGCTCGGAAATTCCAACGTTTCCCGAGTGCTCTAAAAACGCAGCTATAACGGGTGCCGCAACGACAACAATTCCAAAAAACACTGCGAGCATTGCGACCTCCCTTACTCCGTGAAAAAAAAGAACAATGACCCTTCATAATTATGCTACGCTCCCGCACACCATTTATTGACAAGGGTGAACGGGAGCGTAGACGGTAGAAATCTAGCTATGAATGGCAAAGTAGCACGTCAAACGGTTGCACGCGGCACGGCGGCGCGACTCGCGGACAGCGCGCGGCGCGAGCAGCGCGGTCAGCGCAGGTGCTAGCTGCGGGCAGCAAACTTGGCGACGAGCTTCTCCAGAAGGTCAACGGTGACCTCGAGGCTTGGTACAGGGACAAACTCGCGCACGGAGTGAGCGTTGTATCCGCCGGTAGCAATATTAGGGCAAGGCAGGCCGCGGAACGTGAGCTGAGCACCGTCGGTACCACCACGAGCAGCAACAGGCTTAGGCTCAATGCCAACCTCACGGTTTGCCTCAAGTGCATAATCAATCAGGAACTCGTAGCCATCGAACTTCTCGGCCATATTGCGATACTCCTGGTGAATTTCAACGCGGACGGTATTCTCGCCATAGCGCTTGTTCAGGAATGCAGCGATATCCTGCAGGACCTGCTGGCGATTGGCAAAAATCTGGGCGTCGTGGTCGCGGACGATGTAGCTGAGCTTGACCTCGGACGCGGAGCCCTCGATGGCGATTGGGTGATAGAAACCCTCGTAGCCCTCGGTGTGCTCAGGACGCTCGAAGGCGGGGACCATCTGCTGGAACTCGGAAGCCACGGTAATTGCGTTGATCATGACGTCCTTGGCGCTGCCGGGGTGAACCATGACACCCTTGAAGTAGACGTCGGCGTGAGCTGCGTTGAAGCACTCGTAATTGAACTCGCCGAGGGCCTCGCCGTCGACAGTGTAGCCGTATGCTGCACCAAGTTTATCCAGGTCAAGCAGGCTTGCGCCGTGACCGATCTCCTCGTCAGGGACAAATGCAATCTTGAGCGTAGGGTGTGCGAGCTCGGGGTTATCGCCCAGGCGCTTGAGCAGCGCACAAATCTCAGCCACACCGGCCTTATCGTCAGCAGACAGCAGCGTGGAACCGTCGGAGCAAATGATGTCCATGCCCACAAAATCCTTGAGGTCAGGGACCTGCTCCTGGGTGGTTGCGATGGTCTTGCCGTTGACAACGCCGGCGACCAGGTCACCGCCCTCATAGTGGACGACGTGCGGCTTGATGCCCGAGGCAGGCGCATCGATGACGGAGTCCAGGTGCGAGCAAAGCATCAGCGCGGGAGCGGACTCGGCGCCCTTGGATGCGGCGAAGGTGCCGGTTACGTAGGCGTGCTCGTCGACGGTGACGTCGGTGCAGCCTAGCGCCTTGAGCTCCTCGCCCAGGTAGCGAGCCATCTCGTGCTGAGCAGGCGTGGAAGGAGTAACGGTGTCGTTCTCGGGGTTGGACTGGGAGTCAACCTGCACGTAGCGCATGAAGCGCTCTGCGACGTCGGGGAGCTGGTTAGTTGCGGTTTCAGACATAAGTATCCTTTCTGGTTCAAGCAAGGCGCCGTGAGTCGAACGCCGGCGGGCAGGTCCGGGCGTTAACCAGCCTTGCTGTGTGCGTTGAATGTTGTATGCATTTACTGTACCGCAACTCAAAAAGAATTAAACCTACCTGCACAAACTTTGCGCGCACATGCCATAATAATTGCAAGAAATGCGAAAGACGGAGCACTATGACAAACGACTTTTGGACGCCACAATTTCACCTCTTCCCACCTCAGGGCTGGATGAATGACCCCAACGGACTTTGTCAGTTTAAGTCCGTCTACCACGCGTTTTACCAGTACACTCCCGAGTGGCCTGCCAATGAGCTTCGCTTTTGGGGACATGCTGTGAGCAAGGATTTGCTCTCTTGGGAGACGCTCCCTATTGCGATTTCTCCAGACGCAGCTTGCGATAAGGACGGTGTGTTTTCGGGTTCGGCCTGGATTGAGACGCGCAACACGGCAGGCGGTGACTGCGGTCACGGCGGCGGCGCGGCGGCCGGCAGCTGCGGCCACGGCGGCGACGGCAACGACGGTGCCCACGACGGTGCGGCGGCCAGCGAGGTCATGCGGCTCTTCTACACCGGCAACGTTATGGACGAAACACACCCAGAAGCCGACGGCATTGACGTCGGTCGAGAGGCCTATCAAGTTATGCTGACCTCTGAAGATGGACAGAGTTTCTCGCCAAAGTGCGTTGTTTTGAAGTCGAACGACTACCCCGGTACCTGCACAAACCACGTGCGCGATCCGAAGGTTTGGAAGCAAGACGAGGCTCTCCGCATGCTGTTAGGTGCTCGCGAGAGAGACGCTGCGGCTGGTCCCGCGAAATCCGCAGATGAACGCTGCGATTCGGGAGCGGTGTTGATTTACGACTCCAGTGATTGTGGCGAGTCGTGGACGCTCCACTCGGTTGTACGCGGGGCTAACGCCCAGGGTCAGCGCGAGGCGTTTGGCTACATGTGGGAATGCCCTTTTTTGGTGCAGATAGATGGCCAGGAGTTTCTATCTGTGTGTCCGCAGGGGCTAAGAGAAGAAGCTGGTACGGAGCCAAGCGCTGGTACGGAGCCAAG
>QWCT01000587.1_pt1 | contig 22756 bp, 16 predicted proteins | sample 1972681 | NCBI WGS metagenome assembly QWCT01 (sample SAMN09866701, study PRJNA288562) | Human oral metagenome isolate pre3_saliva, whole genome shotgun sequencing... | isolation source: mouth | host: Homo sapiens | place: USA: California | reverse complement strand
ATAGAGCCAACGATAGGACATCTTAAAGAAGACCACCGATTATCTCGCAACTTTTATAAAGGTGTGAAAGGAGAGGCTATCAATGTATTATTAGCTGCAGCAGCATATAACTTCAAAAGAGCTATGAGAGTTCTTTTGTACCTTATAAAAAGAATCAGTATAGAGCTTGTCTGTACAAACTTTATGCTGAAATATAGTTTTTAAGGGACGACTATCTAAACATAAAACAAATACGAATGAAAGCTCACTCCTATGACCTTTACAATTTGAACTATTCTTGCCGGTCAACAAACGACGAAACGAGAATAATATCCACACAAAGGTCTCACAACTTTTAGCGGAATTCTCTCCTATCCGGCTCACGTGCTATTATGGCCTACTCGCCCCTCGCACGCCACCAATGCCAATCCGCACAAAAAAAGGCGGCCGTCTTATTTTCGCTACCCCTTACAAAGGGTTTGCAAGAATAAGACGGCCGCCTTTAGTCTATTGAATCAGCGCTCAGTCCTTATCTGCTGCCATTGCAGCAGCTCTCTCTGCCTGAACACGGGCATATTCTTCAGCATCAGCTACGACAAGGTTGGAGAATTCTCGGAGACCTGTGCCGGCCGGGATTAAGTGGCCGCAGATCACGTTTTCCTTCATACCTTCCAAATAATCTATCTTTCCGCTGATTGCAGCCTCGTTTAAGACTTTTGTCGTCTCCTGGAAGGAAGCTGCCGACATAAAGCTCTTGGTCTGCAACGCAGCACGGGTAATACCTTGCAAGATCTGCGTAGACGTAGCCGGCACGGCATCGCGCACCTTCACCAACTTAAGATCGAGACGCTTGAGGCGAGAATTTTCATCGCGGAGCTTGCGCGCCGTAATGATCATACCCTTCTTCATCATCTCGCTATCGCCGGCATCTACTACGACTTTCTTACTCCAAATACGGTCATTTTCCTCAGCAAAATCGAGTTTGTCGACCACTTGCAACTCCAAGAAGCGTGTATCTCCCGGGTCGTTGATCTGCACCTTGCGCATCATCTGACGAACGATGACTTCAAAATGCTTATCGTTGATCTTCACGCCCTGTAGACGATAGACGTCTTGTATCTCGTTAACAATATATTCTTGCACTGCGGTCGGACCCTTGATAGCCAAAATGTCGGCCGGCGTGATCGAACCGTCACTGAGTGCTTCACCTGCACGAACGTAGTCGTTTTCCTGTACCAAGATCTGCTTAGACAGCGGCACGAGGTAGGCTTTAACCTCTCCGAGTTTGGACGTAATGATGATCTCACGGTTACCACGCTTAATCGCGCCCATCTTCACCTCACCATCAATTTCAGAAACGACAGCAGGGTTAGACGGATTGCGCGCTTCAAAGAGTTCCGTAACACGCGGCAGACCACCGGTAATATCACCGGCCTTACCTACGGCACGCGGAATCTTCACCAAGACAGCACCGGCTTTCAACTCTTCGCCATCTTCTACGGCCAAGTGACCATTGATGGGGAAGTTGTAAGAACGAATAATGTTGCCTTTCTCGTCCAAAATATCCGCTGAAGGAATGCGGTTTCGCTCCTTAGCTTCTATAATGATGCGCTCACGAAGACCTGTAGCTTCATCTTCTTCGATGCGATACGTAACACCTTCAATCACATCATTGAAATGGATCCGACCTGCCAACTCCGTAACGATAACGGCATTAAACGGATCCCACTTGGCCACCATCGTACCCTTCTCAATTTTCTCTTTATCGTTTACAAACAACTGTGCGCCATAGGGGATATTCTGCGAAGATAAGATGATACCGGTGTTGATGTCGATAAAATGCACTTCAGCCAAACGACCGACAACGACTTTGCCGGCAGCGCCGTCGTCGTTGATAATGTCGACCGTACGCATTTCTTCAAATTCGACGCGGCAGTCTTGCTTAGAAATAATAGAGGCATTAGCTGCAGCATTAGAAGCAATACCACCGGCGTGGAAAGTACGGAGCGTTAACTGCGTACCCGGCTCACCAATAGACTGAGCTGCGATGACACCAACAGCTTCTCCCTTCTGAACCATACGAGAGGTAGCTAAGTTGCGACCATAACACTTCTGGCAAACGCCGTGCTTGCTCTCACAAGTAAGAACGGAGCGAATTTCTACACTCTCTATTGGCGAAGCCTCAATCTCAGCAGCAATCGGCTCGGTAATTTCTTCACCGGCAGCAACAATGAGACGACCCGTCATCGGATGAATAATATCGTGAACAGATACGCGACCCAAGATACGCTCACTCAGTGATGAGATCACTTCATCGCCATCTTTAAGGGCAGCGCAAACGAGTCCACGCAAAGTGCCGCAATCTTCTTCGGTAATGATCACATCGTGAGACACATCGACCAAACGACGCGTCAGATAACCGGCATCGGCCGTTTTCAAAGCTGTATCGGCCAAACCTTTACGTGCACCGTGAGTAGAGATGAAGTACTCCAATACGCTCATACCTTCCTTGAAGTTGGAGAGAATCGGGTTTTCAATAATCTGTGCACCTTCTGCACCGGCTTTCTGCGGTTTAGCCATCAAACCACGCATACCGGCCAGCTGCGCAATCTGATCAGCAGAACCACGAGCACCAGAATCCAACATCATAAATACGGCATTGAAACCTTGATCAGCTTCGGTCATCTGCTTCATCAGGGTGCGCTTCAAATTGGTATTGGCATGCGTCCAGGTGTCGATAACTTGGTTGTAACGCTCATTATCGGTGATGAAACCCATATTATAATTGGCCATGATCTGGTCTATCTCCTCGTTACCCTTCGCTACGATGTCTTGCTTCTCTTGTGGGATAATGATATCATCTAAGTTGAAAGAAAGGCCACCTTCATAGGATTTGCGATAGCCTAAGTTTTTGATACCATCCAAGAACTCGCACGCACGTGCCATACCTACGGTTTTGATGACGCGAGCAATAATGTCGCGCAAAGACTTCTTGGAGATAATACCATTGAAATAGCCCACTTCTTTCGGAATAATCTCATTGACAATTACACGACCTACAGAAGTCTCAAGCATTCGCTTAACCAACGTGCCATTCTCATCAAGATCGTCTACAATAACCTTGATCGGAGCATGAACTTCTACGCGGCGCTCATTGTAAGCGATAATAGCTTCTTCAGGGCCATAGAAGGTTAAGCCCTCGCCCTTAGTACCCTTGCGCAGTTTGGTAATATAATAGAGGCCCAACACCATATCCTGAGAAGGAACGGTAATCGGCGCTCCATTTGCAGGATTGAGGATATTATGGCTCTGAAGCATCAAAATCTGTGCTTCAATAATAGCTTCATTGCTCAGCGGAAGGTGAACAGCCATCTGGTCGCCGTCGAAGTCGGCATTAAATGCGGTACAAGCCAAGGGGTGCAACTGAATTGCCTTACCTTCAATCAACTTCGGCTGAAAAGCTTGGATACCGAGACGGTGCAAGGTCGGAGCACGGTTAAGCAGAACGGGGTGACCTTTCATGACAAATTCGAGAATGTCCCAAATAATGGCATCACGACGGTCTACGATCTTCTTCGCGCTCTTTACGGTCTTTACAATACCGCGCTCAATCAAGCGACGAATAATAAATGGTTTATAGAGTTCGGCAGCCATTAACTTCGGAAGACCGCACTCACCCATCTTCAACTCCGGACCTACGACGATAACTGAACGTGCTGAATAGTCAACACGCTTACCGAGCAGGTTCTGGCGGAAACGTCCTTGCTTACCCTTCAAGGCATCAGACAAAGACTTCAACGGACGATTACTATCGCTCTTTACAGCTGAAGACTTGCGAGAATTATCAAAGAGGCTGTCAACAGCTTCCTGCAACATACGCTTCTCATTGCGAAGGATCACTTCGGGAGCCTTAATTTCCAATAAGCGTTTCAAGCGGTTGTTGCGGATCAACACGCGACGATAAAGGTCGTTTAGGTCGGAAGTGGCAAAGCGTCCACCATCAAGGGGCACAAGCGGACGAAGATCTGGCGGAATAACGGGCAGAATCTTCATAATCATCCACTCGGGCTTATTGCGTTCCTTGCTTGCCCGGAAGGACTCTACAACCTGAAGGCGCTTCAAGGCCTCGTTCTTACGTTGCGCAGAACGATCAGAATTAGCACGATCGCGAAGGTCATAGCTCAACTGGTCAAGGTCAATGCGCTGAAGCATATCCAAAACAGCTTCTGCACCCATCTTTGCAATAAACTTATTGGGGTCAGAATCGTCAAGATATTGATTCTCTTTAGGCAATTTACGCAACAACTCAAGATACTCATCTTCAGTGAGGAGTTGGTTAACCTCTACTTCTTCACCCAAAACGCCCGGCTGGATAACAACATAACGCTCATAATATATAATAGTATCGAGCTTCTTCGTTGGGAGTCCTAAAAGATAACCGATCTTATTGGGCAAAGAACGGAAGTACCAAATGTGTACGACAGGAACGACCAATGCAATATGGCCGGCACGCTCACGTCTTACTTTTTTCTCTGTAACTTCAACACCGCAACGATCGCAAACAATACCTTTATAGCGAATACGCTTGTATTTACCGCAATGACACTCGTAGTCTTTTGTCGGTCCAAAAATACGCTCGCAGAAGAGTCCGTCACGCTCAGGCTTGTAGGTGCGGTAGTTGATCGTCTCAGGCTTGAGCACTTCACCATAAGAATTAGCTAAAATCTCCTCTGGAGAAGCTAAGCCAATCGTGATTTTCGTAAAGTTGCTCTTTATCTTATTATCTCTTTTAAAAGCCATTTTTTTTGAATTTAGTCGTTAATCCAGCGTAATACTCAAACCTAACCCACGCAACTCGTGCAGCAAGACATTAAGCGATTCAGGAATGCCCGGAGTAGGCATCGTCTCTCCCTTAACGACGGCTTCATAAGCTTTTGCGCGACCGGTAACATCATCTGACTTAATAGTCAAAATCTCTTGTAGGACGTGAGATGCGCCAAAGGCCTCAATAGCCCAAACCTCCATCTCACCAAAACGCTGACCACCAAACTGAGCTTTACCTCCAAGAGGTTGCTGTGTAATCAGAGAATATGGACCAATGCTACGGGCGTGCATCTTATCTTCAACCATATGGCCGAGCTTCAGCATATAGGTAACACCTACAGTAGCCTTTTGGTCAAATGGTTCACCGGTTCCACCGTCAAAAAGCTGCTCTGCGCAATAGCGAGGCAAGCCGGCTTTGTCAGTCCATTCGCAAAGTTCATCCAACTTTGCACCATCGAAGATCGGAGTTGCAAACTTCACACCTAAGCGCTTACCTGCTGCACCAAGAATAGCCTCAAAGATCTGTCCTAAATTCATACGAGAAGGCACACCTAGCGGGTTCAAGACAATGTCTACAGGACGACCATCAGCCAAGAACGGCATATCTTCCTGACGAACAATCTTTGACACAATACCCTTATTACCGTGGCGACCGGCCATCTTATCTCCGACACCGATCTTGCGCTTCTTAGCAATATAGACTTTGGCTTGCTGAATAATACCTGAAGGAAGTTCATCGCCAATCGTAATGGCAAACTTACGACGCTTCAAGACAGCATCCATCTTATTATACTTCTTCAAATAGTTGAGCACCAAGCTGCGGATCAAGAGATTGGTATGCTCATCATTCGTCCAATCATTCAATTGCAAAGACGTGTAGCTTAACGAGTCAAGCAGAGACTTCGAGAATTTTGCGCCTTTTGCAATAATCTCCGTGCCAATAGTATCTTTAACGCCTAAAGACGTTTTTCCTTTTGTCAACACCAGTAATTTATCAATCATTGTAGACTTCAACACTGATGTTTCCTTGTCAAATTGCTCATCGAGTTCTAATAGGGTTGACTTATCTGCAGCCTTAGAAGAACGACTCTTTTGCGCCTTAGAATATAAGCGGCGATCAATTACCACACCAGACAAAGAGGGATTTGCTTTAAGAGATGCATCTTTTACATCACCAGCCTTATCGCCAAAGATCGCACGCAACAATTTCTCTTCAGGCGTAGGATCACTCTCACCTTTAGGTGTAATCTTACCAATTAAGATATCACCAGGAACTACGCGAGCACCAATTCGAATAATACCATTTTCATCCAAGTCTTTCGTAGCTTCTTCACTGACGTTGGGGATGTCATTGGTTAACTCTTCAACGCCTCGCTTAGTTTCACGAACATCTAAAGAGAATTCGTCTACGTGAACAGACGTCAAAATATCATCGCGAACCATGCGCTCATTAAGCACGATTGCATCCTCATAGTTGTACCCTTTCCAAGGCATATAAGCCACAAGAAGATTACGGCCAAGCGCCAACTCGCCACCCTCCGTAGCATAGCCTTCTGTAAGGATATCTCCTTTTTTAACACGTTGCCCCTTTTCACAAATCGGTCTTAAGTCAAAGACCATGTTTTGGTTCGTGCGGCGGAATTTGGGGATGCGATATTCTTTAAGAGCAGACTCGAAGCTTACAAACTCTTCGTCTTCTGTACGATCATATAATACACGAATTGTCGTTGCGTCCACAAAATCGACAACGCCATCACCCTCAGCACTAATCATCGTGCGAGAGTCGATACAAACTTGTCTTTCGATACCAGTACCTACAATCGGAGCTTCAGAACGAATCAATGGTACAGCTTGGCGCATCATGTTAGATCCCATCAATGCACGGTGAGCATCGTCGTGCTCCAAGAAAGGGATCAGGCCGGCAGCAATAGACGCAATTTGCTGAGGAGCAACGTCCATCAACTCGACTTGTTCCGGCGAAACAACAGGATAGTCAGCATCTTGACGACACTTAACCTTAGAAAGAATAAACGTACCATCTGCATTCAAGGGCGCATTACCTTGTCCAATGATCTTATCTTCCTCTTCTTCGGCACTCAAATAGACAACGTCATTATTATCTAGATCTACCTTAGAATTTTCGACTTTACGATAGGGAGTCTCAATAAAACCAAGGCTATCAATCTTTGCATATACACACAAAGAAGAGATCAAACCAATATTCGGACCTTCAGGAGATTCAATAGGACAAAGACGACCATAGTGAGTATAGTGCACGTCACGAACCTCGAAACCTGCACGCTCACGCGACAAACCGCCGGGACCTAAGGCCGAGAGACGACGTTTGTGCGTAACCTCTGATAGCGGGTTAGTTTGGTCCATAAATTGAGACAAAGCATTTGTCCCAAAGAAAGAATTTATAACTGAAGAAATAGTCTTTGCGTTAATTAAGTCAGTAGGTGTAAACACCTCATTGTCTCGCACATTCATTCGCTCACGAATTGTACGAGTCATACGAGCTAAACCTACAGAGAACTGATTAGCTAATTGTTCTCCAACAGTTCTTACTCTTCGGTTGCTCAAGTGGTCAATATCATCGACTGAAGCCTTAGAGTTGATGAGTTCGATAAGATACTTGATAATTTCGATGATATCTTCTCTCGTCAACACGCGGGTATCTCCATCTGTTGATAAGCCCAACTTGCGATTCATACGGTAACGTCCGACTTCGCCTAAATCATAACGCTTTTCAGAGAAGAACAGGTTATTAATAACCTCGCGTGCACTCGCATCATCTGCAGGGTCTGCATTTCGCAACAAACGATAAATGTAGTTGACGGCCTCCTTCTCTGAGTTACACGGATCCTTCTGGAACGTATTGAAAATAATCGAGTAGTCGATACCCATTGAAGAGTCTAAATGCACTTCTATCGTCTTCGACCCACTATTAAGAATTTCCTCAACGTTGTCGACTGTGATCTCAGTTTCTCGCTCAAGGATAACTTCTGTACGCTCAATAGAAACGACTTCGCCCGTCTCTTCATCTACAAAATCTTCTACCCACGTTTTCAAAACACGCGCAGCCAATTTACGACCGGTGTATTTTTTCAAATTAGCTTTGGTCACTTTAACCTCTTCAGAAAGGCCAAAGATTTGAAGAATGTCTTTATCCTTTTCAAAGCCAATAGCACGCAACAAAGTCGTAACGGGAAGTTTCTTCTTACGATCAATGTATGCATACATTACATTGTTGATATCCGTAGCGAACTCAATCCAAGAACCCTTGAAAGGAATGATACGCGCACTATATAATTGCGTTCCATTCGCATGAATGCTAGAGCCAAAGAAAACGCCTGGGGAGCGATGCAACTGAGATACTACAACGCGCTCAGCTCCATTAATTACGAATGTACCATTCTCTGTCATATAAGGGATAGGTCCCAAAAAGACATCTTGTACGACAGTATCAAAATCTTCATGATCAGGATCAGTACAATAGAGTTTCAACTTTGCCTTGAGGGGAACACTATAAGTCAAGCCTCTTTCCAAACACTCTTCTACAGAATAGCGAGGAGCGTCAATGTAGTAGTCAAGAAACTCCAGGACAAAGTTGTTTCGTGTGTCTGCGATTGGGAAATTTTCTGCAAACACCTTGTACAATCCGTCATTCTTTCTCTGTTCAGCCGGCGTATCCAACTGAAGGAAATCCTTAAATGATTTCAATTGAACATCGAGGAAATCCGGATAGGGCATCGGATTATGAACAGATGCAAAATTAACTCGGTTATTAATTACTTGGGACATTCGTTATGTATTAATGAAGGCTGCAACAATGCATCAAGAGCAACCCTGAGTAATCGGAATATTTATAGATGCAAAAAGGTTAAGAACCCCCTACCAGAGGATTCTTAACCGTAACTCTTTATAGAGCCGTAGAGAAATTATGCAATCTCTACTTCAGCGCCAGCTTCTTCAAGAACCTTCTTGAGAGATTCTGCTTCTTCTTTTGCAACGCCTTCCTTCAACTTGCTAGGAACGCCGTCTACGAGATCTTTAGCTTCCTTCAAGCCAAGGCCACAATTTTCTTTCACAGCCTTAACAACTTGAAGCTTTGCAGAACCTGCAGCCTTGAGAATAACGTCAAATGCCGACTTCTCTTCAGCCGCAGCTGCACCAGCAGCAGGACCAGCAGCAACAGCAACAGCTGCAGCAGCGGGTTCTATACCATACTCGTCCTTGAGGACAGTTGCTAACTCATTAACTTCTTTTACTGTCAAATTTACCAATTCTTCAGCAATAGCTTTAATATCTGCCATTTCAAATATAATTTTATTGTTTCTACTTTGTAAGGGTGGAGAGATTATCTAGACTTATTCAGGACGCTCTCCTAATGTCTTGAGTACACCGTGAATTGTTTGGCCAGCTGATTGAAGTGAGCCAATAACATTCTTCGCAGGAGATTGCAATAGAGAAACCACCTCAGCGATGAGTTCGGCTTTGCTCTTAATTGCGCACAGCGTTTCAAGATTTTCAGCACCTACATAGAATTCCTCTTCTACGTAAGCAGCCTTGAGTGAGGGAATGCCTTCTTTACCAACCTCTTTGATCAATTTGGCCGGAACATTTGCAGTATCGCATAAGAATAGTGCAGTTGTACCTTTCAGTGTATCATAGAGAGGAGAGTAGTCTTTTTCTGACGCTTCAAAAGCCTTGTGGAGCAAAGTGTTTTTCACTACGACCATTTTGATCTGTGAACCAAAGCACTTTCTACGCAAGCTGCTTGTAGCTTCAGCATTGAGGCCAGTTACATCTACTAAATAGAGATGTGTATATTCCTTGATGTATTCACCGAGTTGTTCGATGATTCTGCTTTTATCTTCCTTTCTCATATCATTTACTATTAAGCCTCCTCTATTGATTTAGGATCAATCTTGATCCCCTGACTCATAGTAGAGGAAAGATAAATGCTCTTAACATAAGTACCTTTAGAAGAAGAAGGTTTGAGCTTAATGATCGTGGATATAAACTCTTTAGCATTACCAAAGATTTGATCAGGTGCAAATGAAACCTTACCGATTGAAGCGTGTACAATACCCGTCTTGTCAACCTTAAAGTCAATCTTACCTTGCTTCACCTCCTTGATAGCCTTCTCAACGTCCATTGTTACCGTTCCGCTTTTGGGGTTAGGCATCAAGCCACGCGGACCAAGCACGCGACCAAGAGCACCGATTTTACCCATGATAGCCGGCATTGTAATAATGACGTCAATGTCAGTCCAACCACCTTTAATTTTCTCGATATATTCATCGAGACCTACATAGTCAGCGCCTGCAGCCTTTGCAGCCTCCTCCTTATCAGGAGTGCAGAGGCAAAGAACGCGAACTGTCTTACCGGTTCCGTTAGGGAGAGAAACGACACCACGAACCATCTGATTTGCCTTACGAGGATCTACCCCGAGACGCACATCAATATCAACAGAAGCATCAAACTTCGTCGTCGTGATCTTTTTCACCAAAGAACTTGCTTCCTTGAGTGTATAAGCCTTCCCCGCTTCAACTTTACCAGCTACAATCTTCTGATTTTTTGTCAGTTTGCTCATTGTTGTTTAAAATTGAAGTTAGTTATTTCCGGGGAATTCACCTTTAACAGTGATACCCATACTACGTGCAGTACCTGCAATCAGGCGCATTGCACTTTCGATTGTAAAACAATTCAAGTCCGGCATTTTATCCTCAGCGATGGCACGCACTTGTTCCCAAGTAACAGCAGCCACTTTCTGACGATTCGGCTGGGCAGAACCGCTTTTCTTTTTGGCGGCTTCCAACAATTGAACGGCAGCAGGAGGAGTCTTTACCTCAAAGGTAAAAGATTTGTCATTGAAGTAAGTAATGACAACCGGAAGTACCTTACCGGCCTTATCCTGTGTTCTGGCGTTGAACTGCTTGCAGAAATCCATAATATTGATACCCTTAGAACCCAAAGCAGGTCCTACGGGAGGAGACGGATTCGCTGCACCACCTTTAATCTGTAATTTGATTAATCCAGCAACTTCTTTTGCCATTGTTTGTATTATTAATTGATTATCGCGAGGAGGAAAAGACTAGCGTAACAACAAATCTTATTCCTTCTCTACTTGCATAAAACCTAAATCAAGACCTGTACTACGGCCGAAGACCTTTACTGTGACAGTAACCTTCTTCTTCTCATCGTCGATCTTTTCAACCGTACCAGAGAAACCGCTGAACGGACCTTCCGTAACCTTCACCGAGTCGCCAATAACAAACGGCACAGTAAGTGCCTCATTAACGTCCAGTTCTTCATCAGCCTTACCGAGAATACGATTCACTTCTGATTCGCGCAACGGTGTCGGGTCGTTCGTATCCGGCAAAAAACCCAAAACATTGGGTGTATTGCGAAGCATATGTGTAATCTCGCCCACGAGTTTTGCTTCCACTAACACATAGCCGGGTAAATAATTGCGCTCTTTCACAGTACGCTTTCCGTTGTGGACTTGCACGATCTTTTCAGTTGGCACTAGAACTTGGGAGACATTGCCCTGAAAAGCATTTAGCTTTATTTCAGCATCAATATACTCCTTAACCTTGTTCTCTTTACCGCTGATAGCTCGTAACACGTACCACGCCATTTCAATTCCAGCCATTTTCGTAAGAAATTAAACAGTGGGGTAGATGAACTTCATCAAGTAGTCAAACGCCGTGTCCATTACGAACACCATTAACGCAATCACAATGGAAGCAACAAGAACGACAATTGCGGTATGAGTTAACTCCCGACGCGTTGGCCACGTGGTTTTATATGCGAGTTCTTCGTAAGATTCTTTACAATATGTAATTATACCCTTGAACATAGAGTAGCTATTCTTTAAGCACGGGAAGAGAGGCTCGAACTCCCGACACCTGGTTTTGGAGACCAGTGCTCTACCAACTGAGCTATTCCCGTAAGAATGAGCCTCGCCATAAAAGACGAGCGCTCATTATTGATTCTTTATAAAGATAGGTTTCGTCTACTTAAAGACGAGAAGCCTATTAATCGTCAAGGATCTCAGTGATCTGACCAGAACCTACCGTACGGCCACCTTCACGGATTGCGAAGCGAAGACCTACGTTCAATGCTACCGGATAGATCAATTCTACAGAAATCTCAACATTATCGCCAGGCATAACCATTTCTACGCCTTCAGGGAGGTGAATTTCACCCGTGCAGTCCATCGTACGGAGATAGAACTGAGGACGATATTTGTTGCCGAACGGAGTGTGACGGCCACCTTCTTCCTTCTTCAATACGTAGATAGAAGCCTTAAACTTAGAGTGAGGTTTGATAGTTCCCGGGTGCGTGATAACCATACCGCGCTTGATTTCGTCTTTTTCGATACCACGAAGAAGAAGACCTACATTATCGCCAGCTTCACCTGTATCCAAAATCTTACGGAACATCTCAACGCCGGTTACAACCGACTTCTTGTCTTCACCAAGACCGAGGATCTGAACTTCGTCGCCCACCTTAACCACACCGGTTTCGATACGGCCGGTAGCAACAGTACCACGACCCGTGATAGAGAACACGTCCTCAACAGGCATCAAGAAAGGCTTCTCAACGTCGCGAACAGGTTCTTCAATCCAAGTATCAACAGCATTCATCAATTCGATAACGCTATCCTCCCACTTAGCAACACCGTTCAACGCACCGAGTGCAGAACCGCGAATGATAGGAGTATCGCCTTCATAGTCGTATTCTTCGAGCAATTCACGAACCTCCATTTCAACGAGTTCGATCAACTCTTCATCCTCAACCATGTCACACTTGTTCAAGAAGACAACAAGACGAGGAACGTTCACCTGACGAGCAAGAAGGATGTGCTCACGCGTTTGAGGCATCGGACCATCCGTAGCAGCAACTACAAGAATAGCACCGTCCATCTGCGCAGCACCCGTTACCATGTTCTTCACGTAGTCGGCGTGACCCGGGCAGTCTACGTGTGCATAGTGACGTTTTTCTGTTTCATATTCAACGTGCGACGTATTAATCGTAATACCACGCTCTTTTTCCTCAGGAGCATTATCAATCTGATCGAAAGATTTGATCTCGTCAGATTTAGAAAAACCCCTCTCAGCGAGTACCTTTGTAATGGCTGCCGTCAAGGTCGTCTTACCGTGATCGACGTGACCAATCGTACCGATGTTTACGTGCGGTTTGGTCCGCTCAAATTTTTCTTTAGCCATAGCTGTATTTATTTAAAATATGAATGTTCGTTATTTTGAGTAAGCAAGGAACCCAAGGAAAGACTTTCCCTGCGCGCCATACATTTTCAAGCCGAGCAGAGCTGTAACCGAGATTTGAACTCGGGACCTCTTCCTTACCAAGGAAGTGCTCTACCGCTGAGCTATTACAGCAAGAGTGAGCGGAAAACGGGACTCAAACCCGCGACCCCCAGCTTGGAAGGCTAGTGCTCTATCAACTGAGCTATTTCCGCAATAAAGTTTCGTAGTCTTACGCACCCCGAGGTGGGCAAAGATGGATTCGAACCACCGAAGGCGTAAGCCAGCAGATTTACAGTCTGCCCCATTTGGCCACTCTGGTATTTGCCCGAGCCGCGAGCAGATTCCCAAAAGACTATAGACTAAATCACATTAACTCTTGGGCCTACCTCGAAACGGCTGCAAAGTTAGGCAATAATTCTAATCCGCAAAACAAAAGTGCAATTTATTTCGTTCATTTTCTCGAAAAATCTAGACCTCTTCCTTATTCGTCGTAAAAAAATGGCGGCATACAGAGGACTTACGTACGGATACGATTGACGTCGTATTGCTATCGAAATCGTCATTACCACCGAGAGGCAAGGCGCGTTTACGATCTGATGCTTTCCGTAAATATCTTCTGAATCCACCACACATTATTATATATGGCGTCATAGAAAGACAGCCCCATTATCAGAAATAATGAGGCTGCAAGTAAGATTAATGGGCTATTCAACCCTTATGGGTTCGTGATAAGGTATATCCGCCCATAGTTGGAGCTGGATTTGCAATTTCTTATCCTTATTGCGATCTCCGATGCGTTTGAAAACATAGATATTTTCATCGCCTTCAGATTTGATTTTCTCTATTTCAACCCAGTCAAATACAGTTACTTTAGAGAAAATGCCCGGAGATTCATATGCAATCTCAGCATAAGGTGTCTTTGTGGGGTTTCCTTCGAAAACGATCTCTCCCAAATCGCGTTTCGTCTCTTTTTCCACGATCTTCAGATCGGAAATTCTACTGGCCAAACCGCGTACACGCAGCGTATCTTTTGAATGTGCTTCCGTCAGATCAAATAAAGTCTTATTAGGAAGAGGTACTTCGCCTCCCATTGGCGGTAAATCCTCTTTATGACAAGCAGAAAATAGCGACGCACTACATAGCAGCAAAAAAGCTAAGGCAGGAAAAATAACTTTGTGTTTCATGTCAGTTACATTAATTCAGAGCAAAGATACAAAATCCCCTGCTTTGAAAAGACGTTTCGCCGCTTTATTTGTCATAAATCCATAATTCGTCTTACAAGATACAGATTTCACCTCGATTCTTTGCATTTGGCCATCGAAAGTCTCTGAAGAGGAAAAGGCCGCAGCTGCAAAACATCCGCTGCACGCGATCGCGGCTTCTGATCGGCTGAAAATGCGAGGATTTCAGGCAAGATGGTAAAGACTAAAAGCCGCGGCGCACTTCGTTTGCTCCCACCAAACGATAGTATGCCCCGAGCAAACAATGGTTTGGTGGGAGCAAACGATGGTTTGGCGGCAGCAAACGATCACGCGGTACGCGAAAGGCAAAGAATCTTCAGCGCCGGGCGGGCAAAAATGCGCCTCGCCTTGCGCAATATACCCAAGGAAGCTTGCCGAATAGCATATTCGCGATAAAGATGGAAACTTTAGCGATAAGAATGACCGTCACACGGAGTGGCAACATTGCCCTGCTCCTCCCCCACTCCGACAAAAAAAATAGTCCGCCGATCCAAATGGTCGGCGGACTACAACAATCTACAATATCAATAGTATGGGACTATTGTCTAAACAGTAACAAGTGCACAAAAATGCAGTGCTTATTAGGCCTCGAAGCCACCTTCCATCCGGCGAATGGGGTCGGCTTTTTTGCCGCGCTGCTTTTCTTTGTATTTACTCAATTGGCGCAGCATAGATTCCATACAAAGGTCTACGCCTTCTTCGAATGTGTCGCAGACTTTCTCGACGTGGAAGTTTTCTCCGGGCACATTGATGTTCAGCACCGTTGACTTGTTGTTGGCCGTTTCAGGCTTTGTCACCTTAAGAATAACTTCTGCTGCAGAAATATTTTCGTTGAACTTCGCAATTTTCGCAAACTTCTTTTGGATAAAAGCCTGCAACTTTTCCGTAACGTTGAATTGGATCGATTGAATCTTTAGTTCCATAAAAACCTCCTTTGATTATCGGGTTAAGCCCTGGGATGGGCGTGTTTATATTCTTTGAGTAGTTCCTCGGGCGTCACGTGCGTGTAGATCGCCGTTGTGTTTAAGTTGCTGTGACCTAAGAGTTCCTTGACGGCCATCAAGTCGGCACCGTTGTTAAGCATTGCCGTTGCAAAGGAATGACGCAACACGTGTGGACTCCTTTTCTTGATATTCGTCACGAGCGACAAGTAATCGTGAACGATACGTCCTACTTGCGTCGGCTGCAACGGGCGCCCGTTGCTTTGGATAAAGAGTGGGCCGCTCATGTGCTTGACTAAATCCATCCGCGCGGCGTAATAGGCTTGAAAAGCCTCGGCCAACTCGGCGCCAAAGGGGATGATGCGCTGCTTATTGCGCTTACCGGTGACGCGCACTTCGCAACGGCTCAAATCAATATCGGCCCATTGCATGGCCAAAAGTTCGGCTCGTCGCACGCCGGTACTATAAAAAGTAAGCAAAATAAGATAGTCGCGCTGCCCTTCAAACGTTTCGGGGAAATGGGTCATATCAAATAAGCGATCCATCTCACTTTGCCGCACGAAAGCGGGCAAGGGCTGAGCCGCCTTGGGATTTTTGACAAAGCACATCGGATCTTTTTCGATCAAACCCAAGACCTGCAGATAGCGATAAAAGCTGCGCAGCGCGCTAAGGTCTCTTCGGACCGTCCGTCCTACGATGCCGTCGTCCATACGCCAAACAATCCAGCGGCGCACCAAGTCGGCGTCGATCGTCTGCCAAGTCAGCGTCGCCTCTTGGCTGAGATAAAACGCCTCAAAGCCCTCCAAGACGTCGCGATATTTCATGATCGTGAGCGGAGAATAGCCTTTGTCGCTCGCCAAGTAGGACAAAAAGCGCCGGGGTAAGGCTTTGTTTTCTTGCTGCATAGATTTCGTGTGCGTTACTTCTACTGATTTTTTCGGCAATTGTGTTGTCAAATCGCCCAATCAAGATGGCGAAATGTTTTCATTGGCGAATATAGGCATTTTTCTTAGTAAAAGCAATTGTTTCGCGCATTTTTCCAACTAAAAACAAAGAAAAAGAGAGAACAGCAGCTGATTCTGCCGTTCTCTCGTCTTATTGTTGCGTTGCAAACCGCTATGCTCGGACCGCCATAGTACGCCATTTTCGGAAACCAACCAAGGCTATCAGCACGTAAGCGCCGTAGAGTACGCCGTGGAAGGGAACGCCTTTATAGACATACAGCCCGCAGAGAATGATATCAACGACTATCCAAACGAGCCATTGCTCTACGTACTTGCGCGCCAACATCCAAAGCGCGAAAATGCTTAGCGCGTTGGCCAAACTATCGAGGAAGGGCACGGTAGAATTGGTCCAGACGGACAATATATAATATAGCGCGCCCCAAATCGGAAGGAAAACGCCTAAAGAATAGGTGGCCACACGCTTCGGGAGGTGCGTGATAGGCAGCACTTGCGCTTTCGTCGCCCCGCGGCGAACACTCCAAGCAAACCAGCCGTAAGCCGCAGCGCAGAAATAGTAAATAGCCATCCCAAAATCGGCATAAAGACCTACCTTATAATAGAGATAAATGTCGATAGCCGGCATAATCATACTCACAGGCCAAAGTCGGGCGTCCGCATGATACTCATACCAAAGATAAATGAAGCCCAAGAGCGCACCAAGCCCGTCCAAGAGCGCGTGATGGTAGGTTTGCAAAAACGTAAGTAGCTCTTCCATAAAATAGCATCAAGCCGCCCGCGCCCTCAGACGGGGCGGCGGGGCGGGAAGATGAGATTAAAATTAAAAACGAATGGAGATATGGGCCAGGAAATGAAGCGGTGCTTGCGCCGAAAACACGGAATAGGCGTTGTAATCGGCATCCTGATAAGCGACAACCTTGCCCGCAGCGTCCTTCTTCAAGACTACGTTGGCCGCACCGTTGCTTTCATACTTCGCATTCATCAAATTGTAGATCGTAAAGCCTACCGTCAGGGACTTAAAAGCTTTAATGCGACTGAAAGTATAGGAACAATCGAGATTACTAACCAAATATGGGTCGATCGAAGTATGGACTGTGTGGCCGTCTTCCTCAAATTGCGTAAATCCGGTTCGCGTCATCAGCTGCCGACTTACGTATTGCGTCTGCAAAGAAGCGCGAAATCCGCGATATTCGGCTGTAAATACGTTGTTAAAAATCAGATTTGGAGAGAAGCTCAACGGCGTATTGCCCAAGTTTACCGTCTCTCCCGTGTCGTTCATTTGAACCAAAGTATTTTTTTCTCGGTTATGGCTCCACGTAAGGTTGGCATCCCAGCGCAGGAAGTCGAAGGGGCGCCAAGCAGCTTGCAACTCCACGCCGCGACGATAGGAATCGCCGACGTTTTTAGAAATCATTTCGCCGATGGCGTTTTGTTCTCCGGTCAGTACAAACTGATCTTTGTAGCGCATATAATAGAAATTGACGCCGAACGACAAGCGCTCGCCGGAGAAGTTATAGCCCAGCTCGAAGTCGTTCAAGGTTTCGTGGCGCGGCTTTGAGGAATTTTGCAACACATTCTCGTAATCGTTGCGCGTAGGCTCTTTATGCGCCATCGCGTAAGACAAGTAAGCCGTATGCCGGGGCGCTATTGTCCACGACAAGCCCGCTTTCGGATTGAAGAAGTTGAAAGTTTCGTGCACATTATAGGGCACTTGCTGTTTCGCCGCATCAAACTGATCGCTCGGGCCATCGATATTGTATTTCACATATCTGTATTGCAGGTCACCATATAGGTTCAGGCCTTTCAGCAATTCGAAATTGGCTTTCGCATATACGTTAAAATCCTTCTTATCGGCTTGATTGTCGTAATACGGGTGGTTCGGCTGCTGCTTGCCATCAAACTCTGCCACCCACAGGACGCGTCCGTAGTGGTCGCCCTTGTAGTTATTCCATCCGCCGCCTAAGTTCGCGGTCAACCGATCCGCATGATAATTGGCCGAGAACACGGTTCCGTAAAAATCGGCCGCGGAATATTTTCGACGAATCAAGTCGCTCTTCGATCCCGAACGCGGTTGGAGCAGATATTTATACAGTTTTTGGTTCGTCTTATACTGTTCGTAGTAGCCTTTACCGTGCGTATAATGCAACGCAAGGTTAAAATCCCAAGCGTCGTTCAAGAGTTGATTCCAGAACAACTGATAATGCTGCTGATGATAGTTGTCGATCTGATCCTTATAATAGACCGTATTGCCGGCCGCGTCCTTATATTTTCCACAAGGGTTGTAGCGGCGCCCATACTTCTTCATTTGCTCTTCCGTAGCATAGTCCCACGCGTGATACGTGCGCTCCGTACCGTTAAACGTGACCAATTTCACGACCGTTTGGTCTGAAAAATAACCACCCTGCAAGAAGTAAGAATTCAAGCGCGAACTGGCGCGGTCGATGTAGCCTTGACTTCCGATGTTCGACAAGCGCCCATCCAAGCCCCAATGTCCATTCAGACGGCCCGTACCAAAGCGCAAACTCTCGCGATGCGTGGCATAACTACCGCCCGAAGCATCAAGTTGCACATAGGGCAACTCAGCTATGCTCTCCGTCTGCATATTCAGCGTCGCGCCGAACGCGCCACTGCCGTTGGTCGACGTACCTACGCCGCGCTGCAATTGGACACTACCCAAGGTTGACGCAAAATCGCCCATATTCACCCAATAAACCTTGTTGCTTTCTGCATCATTGAGCGGAATACCATTGGCCGTAATGTTGATACGCGTTGGGTCTGTGCCGCGCACGCGCAAGTCCGAATAGCCGATGCCTATACCGGCATCGCTCGAAGTCGTCACGCTCGGTGTCAAGGACAACAGAGCGGGCATATCTTTCCCGAAATCGAGATTGGAAAGATACTTTTTCGACAAGTTGGTAAAAGCTACGGGGGTCTTCCGACCGGCTCGCGTAGACGTAACTTGCACTTCTTGCAAACGATAGGTTTTCAACGTGTCGCTTTCATCCGCGAAAGCGCAACCGGCAGTCAAGGATAAGACTGCCAAGAATAAAGTTCTTCGCATATAACAGTAATTTTCTCTTCGCCGGCATTACCCGGATCAGGTTATAAGGGTTTGTTCTCAGCCGCTCCCCGCGGAGCTCGTGTTCGTCAGCTCACTGCTTCAACCGAATAGCTCACGGCGCAAGGCGTCCGCAAGGCACGAGTAGGCACCCCTAAATTATTATTCGCGGCAAAGATACGGCGAAAAAACAGAAAGGCCAATGTTTTCATCGCCGTTTCTTCGATATTGTCTCTGCTCAAAGCAAAAGACGCTATGTTTTACACCTGAAGCGGCCTTTTTAGCCCCCTCGAAGCGGCGGACTTCTTCAAGCCTTGCGCGCCGCAGATACTGCACGGACATCAGGACAAGCCGCCTCCACGTGCCCTCATCAGACCAAGGCGCGGCGATGAAGTAAAAAATAAAGATGCTTACGCATAAACGCTTTTCTTGTACCTGCGAAACGAGGCGAACGATTGGAGTCAGATCAAGAAAGGCCGGAAATAAAGTGCTGCTTACGTATAAACGCTCGGAGACAAACGCCGTTTCACACACAAAAAATCTCCGCTACTCGCTTTTTCATCGCGAGCGCAAACCTTTTTCATCACGAGCGTAAACCTTTATTATCGTGAGCGCAAACCTTTTTTATCGTGATAAAAAACTACGCGCGTAAGACTTAGGGGTGACGAACAACGTACTATGCGCTTGTTGTCAAAGTCTTGACCGCAGAAAAATGAGACGGAATTTTGCTCATCCAAAGATTTATGGATGCTGATAAAAGGATGGCACGACAGCTGTGCCTGCCAAGCGATAAGGTGGCAGAGGGTCTGTATAAAAAGATGAAGAAAAGGGTGTGAAAAGATAGAGATGAAGGGCGACAAGCGCTACTTCGTTTGCTAAAAAGCACACCCCTTTTTGACAAAGTGAGAAGTCGGTGCGCCGCTCGTGGGCTTCGCCGAGCGGCGGGGGCTTAGGCATTGATCACTTTCAAGAAAGCCGGACCGTACTTATCGCGCTTATACTCGCCGATACCGGAGATATTGCTCAATTCGTCCAAGGTCTTCGGGCGAATTGTAGCCAAGAGGCGCAGTGTGCGGTCACTCATTATAATGTAAGGGGGATAGCCTTGTTTGTTGGCCAACTCTAAGCGAAGGGCACGCAAGCGCTCGAAGAGATTTTTATCGACCTCCATTTGTTGCAAATCGGTCTCCACATCGGCGGATTGGGATGCGCGCGACTTGCGCCCTTTCTTCTTCGCCGGCTTTTCCACACGCTCGGGCGGGCGATAAACAGCCAGCATAATCGAACTGCGCCCATAGAGGACGTCGCGCCCAAGCTCGGTCACTTGCAGATGGAGTTGGTCAGCGTAATTGATGGTGAAGAGTCCCATTTGCAAACATTGCAGGAGATAATCGCGCCACGTTGCTGCACTCAAAGCGCGGCCTACGCCAAAAGTTTTCAACCGGTCGTAGCCTCCTTCTTTCACGGCCGGAGAGTAAACTGCGCGCAAAATATCCACGACTACGGGCATAGAAATCCGCTCTCCGCTGCGTACAATCGCACTCAAAGCCATCTGCGCCTCGCGCGTACCATCGAAGCGCTCGGGCGGACTCTTGCAGACGTCGCAATTGCCACAGTCGGCGGCAGATACTTCGCCAAAATAATTTAAGAGGATGCGGCGGCGGCAAACATTGGATTCGGCATATTCGCGCATGCGGTCGAGGCGCTCCAAATTGATCTCGCGCAAATGGCTTTCGCGCGCAAACTTCTCCAATTGCACGATGTCGGCGTAGTTGTAAAAGAGCAAAGTATCGGCAGGGTCGCCATCGCGACCGGCACGCCCGATTTCTTGGTAATAACTCTCGATGCTCTTGGGCAAATTATAATGAATAACCCAGCGCACATTGCTTTTATCTATGCCCATTCCAAAGGCGATGGTGGCCACAACCACCCGTAATTGGTCGGCAATAAAAGCCTGTTGCGTCTCGCGGCGCTTATCGGCCGACAAACCTGCGTGATAGGGGCGCGCCGATACGCCTAAAGCCTCGAGTTTTTCGGCCAGTTGCTCCGTCGTTTTCCGCGATAGGCAGTAAATAATCCCGCTTTCGCCGGCGCGTATGCCGAGGAAGCGATTGATAGCCTTGAGTTTCTCCGCACCGTTTAAGCCGCGGAAGACGTTGAGCGAAAGATTCGGACGATCGAACGAAGAAATGAAAACGCGGGGTGAATGCAGGTTGAGGCGCTCACGAATATCTTGCCGCGTCACCTCGTCGGCCGTAGCCGTAAGGGCCATGAAGGGGGCGCTGCCAAAGGCTTTGCGGAGTGTACCCAGTTGGACATATTCGGGACGAAAGTCGTGGCCCCACTGACTTACGCAATGCGCTTCGTCAATAGCCACTAAACTGATCGGCAAAGCAGCAAGTAGTTGGTCCAATTCCTTAAATACGGTCTCGGGCGCCATATATAGCAACTTCACACGACCATCAAGGCAGGCGCGGCGCAGCCGGAGTTGCTCATCAGCCGTCTGGTTGCTATTCAAAGCACAAGCGGGGATGCCTGCTTCGCGCAGGTTCTCCACTTGGTCTTGCATCAAAGAAATCAGGGGAGAGACCACCAGCGTCACGCCCGGTAACAAGAGGGCCGGCAACTGGAAGCAAATGGATTTTCCGCCGCCCGTAGGCATCAGCACCAGCGAGTCGATGCCCGCAAGCGTGGTAGCTACGATGTCTTCCTGCAAAGGCCGGAAGTTGGTGTAGCCGAAGTATTTCTTCAAAGCTTCGTGCGGGGTCATCATCGGTGGACTATTATATATATGTATATGGAGCGGCGCAACGATTTTCGGCTTGGCGCGAAAGTAAACGAAGCGCCAAGCGACCGGGCCTTGGATCTACTTTAATGTAGACTCCAACTCCTCCACCTCGCGTCGGAAGTTTTTATCGGTGGTTATACGGTTGGAGATCGTATTGCAGGCGTGCAATACCGTAGAATGATCCTTACGCCCGATCAAGTGACCTATTTGCGAGTAAGGAAGCGTCGTATATTTGTGGGAGAGGAACATCGCCAACTGACGTGCCAAGACGATGCCCTGCTTGCGGCTCTTTGAATTGACGTCTTTCAACTTGACGTTGTAGCGTTTGCAGACGGCTTTGACAATATCATCGAGCGTCAGCTCGTGTTTCTCAAGATTAACCGCCCGCGCCACGACTTTCTCGACCAGATCTTGGCAAATATCGCAGTTGTCCACGACGGAATAAGCCATAATCGAATTGACAATGCCTTGAAGTTCGCGCACGCTGCTCTCTACATTGTTGGCGATATAATCTACCACTTCGGGCGGAAACTTTAAGCCGTCGCGCTTGATTTTTGCCGTGAGTATGGCGCGCCGAAGGGCAACGTCGGGCTTTTCCATTTCCGTCACCGTGCCCCATTTGAAGCGCGTAAGCATACGTTCTTCAATACCTTCGAAATCAACAGGGGCGCGGTCGCAGGTGAT